>Ga0257127_1000095_pt1 | contig 87756 bp, 62 predicted proteins | sample SI060_135mmetaG_FD_190152 | JGI IMG/M metagenome (GOLD analysis project Ga0257127, IMG submission 190152) | Marine microbial communities from Saanich Inlet, British Columbia, Canada - SI060_135m | ecosystem: Environmental > Aquatic > Marine > Inlet | place: Canada: British Columbia | collected... | reverse complement strand
TGAAAATAGAAACCGTGCGAAAATTGCAGCCATCGCCCCAAGTCAACTTGTCTTCTCACTGGCAGGACATGGTGAGCGTCACCCTGTCGTCCGGATCGCCCCGAACCCTGAACCTGCCGCAATGCGAATCCCTTTTTCAAGGCATCGTCAACTTCATGCAGGCCGAAGGGATCCTGAAAGACAGAAGAAAAACAAAGTCCGATAAAAACTTTCCAACCCGGTTTTATCAGCCCGAAAATGAAGTCACCGTTCTTGCCGACACAGCAGGAATGTTTCTGCACGAAGTGAAAGTGGGAACCCTCATCCAAGAGGGACAAACGATCGGGGAAATCAGAGACCTGTACAGCGGCAAACGATTGGAAGAAATCACCGCCCCGGCAGATGGGTTTCTGGTAACGCTCAGGCAATACCCCATCGTTTATGAGAAAGAATCCCTTGCCACCATCCTGACCACAAAAAAATCGTGGTGGGATATTTTTTAATAGTAACCACAGGTGGACACGGGTTTCATGAAGGTTAGAACGAGAAGAGCGTCATAAGCCGAGCTAACCATTTGCTCGCCGGTTGAGCCATTGCAAGTTGCCACCGGCCGCTTGGCCGGAGCTAGACGTGGAGCAGGAAGAGGATCATACCGCCGAGGCAGAGGCCGCAACCCAGCACCGTCATGATAGTGCCGCGCAGGGTTCTGGGTTTGACAATATCCGTCTCTCTTCGACCGTAGCTTTTGGCCTCCTTCAAAGTGGCCTGATCTGCCCTCTCCCATCTACTACAGGTCTTGAGAAGAAAACTGCCCAAAACAAACATCACCACCGCCCAAACCTGTTGAGCCACTAAAGAATCCATTACTCCTCCGATAGAAAGAAAAACCAGCCCTTGGCAGGTTGCTCAAAAAATCAACGTGCTTGTCATTCTGAACAAAGTGAAGAATCTCGCCTCTTGTTTCATAAGGAACGATCCTTCATCGCCAGAGCCGCCCTGAAGCCAAAAACGAGATCCTTCGCTTCGCTCAAGGATGACAGCGGACGAAGGGGCTCTCGAGGATGACAATTTCGGGAGTTTTTCAGCACCCTGTTAGTATAACAATTACCGCTTTACAAACAAATAGTTCTGCAAGACAATACCTTTGTGGACAGCACCAAACCCCTTAAAGAACTGGTTATTAACCAGGAAAAAACCGGCTACCGTTATTCTATCGAACCGTTCCTGCTGGCCGATTTCATGTCCCTTTTGCCCGGCCAGTCGGTGCTGGATATCGGCACCGGTTGCGGCATCATTCCTATATTGCTGGCGCAGGGAGAACCGACCCTCAAAATAACCGCCATTGAGATTCAAGATACGGCGCAGGCGCAAAAAAATATTCAGCAAAACGGCATGGACAAACAAATCTCTCTCATTCACGGTGACTTTCTGGAGGAAGCACTGAAACCCGAATCTTTTGACCATATTGTTTCCAATCCGCCTTACCGGAAAATCCAGACAGGACGGATCAATCCCGATGCAGGAAAAGCCCTGGCCCGGCACGAACTGTCTCTCAGCATGAGTTCCCTGCTGGACAAATCTGCTCCCCTGCTGAAAAAGGGAGGCCAGATCAGCCTTGCCTACCCGCCTGAGCGGATGAGCGAAACCCTGCGAGAACTGGAATGTCGGAACCTGTATCCCCGTATCGCCCGTTTCATTCATGGCAATTTCCAGACTCCGGCAAAAATCTTTCTGGTCTCTGCCCTTAAAGGAAAAAAATCCGATTTTACCGTCGCCCCGCCACTTGCGGTCTATAATGAGGACGGAACTTATTCAAAGGAGATGGGGCAAATTTATGCTTCCTTTAATTATACTGACCGGCCCAACGAATTCGGGGAAAAGTGAAACCGCTCTGGCCCTGGCCCGGAAGCTGGACACCGAAATCATCAGTGCCGATTCCATGCAGGTCTATAAATATTTCGACATCGGCACCGCCAAACCCTCGCGGTCGGCAAGGGAGGAAATTCCTCATCACTTGATCGATATTCTTGACCCGGATGAAGAGTTTAACGCTTTTGATTTTAAAGTACGGGCCCTGAAAATCATCCATGAACTCATGGATCGTGATAAAATTCCTATACTGGTTGGCGGCACCGGACTGTATATAAAAGTCCTGGCCGAAGATTACGATTGTGCAGAAGGAGGTTCTCCTGAAATCCGGGAAAAAATCCGGCAGGACATCCGCGATCAGGGCGTTGAAGAAGTATACCGGGAACTTCAGCGCATAGACCCCGAGTACGCCGCAAAAATTTGCGCAACAGATTCCCTGCGCATCGAACGCGCTTTAGGAGTTTATCTGGATACCGGAAAACGTTTTTCAGAATTTCACGATGGCGACTCCCCGGCCCCAGGTCGGTTCCCCATCCACACTTTTATTTTGGAGAGAGAACGGGCGGAGCTGTATTCCCAGATCGATCAGCGGGTGGATAAAATGATCGAGGACGGATTAGCCAATGAGGTGCAAAGCATTTTAGAAAGTGGCTACAGCCCCGAACTGAAACCCTTCAAAAGCATCGGTTATGCACAAATGGTTCAATATCATCAAGGCAATTTGACTTTAGACCGCGCGGCCTATGAAATTAAAAGAGAAACCCGGCACTACGCCAAAAGACAGTTGACCTGGTTCAGAAAAATGAAAAACACCCAACCCCTGCCAGCAAACCCAAAAGACACTGCCGAATCCCTGCGAGATAAATTGCTCTCCCTCCTGCCCAAAGTGTCCGCCTGTTTTCTGGCACTTTTCCTGAGCGTTGCGCAAACAGGTTTCGCTGAAAACACAGACCAGCACTATGAGGAAGCTAAAAATCTTTTTCAGAAAAAGGAATGGGCCAAAGCTAAAAACAACCTTCTGGCCCTGCAAAACCATTCGCCCGATTCTGTGGAAGCCAAACGCGCCCGGTTTTTACTCGCCCTCATTCACCAGGAACAGGGAAAACCGGAAGAGGCCATAAAGCTTCTCGAACCATTGAGCAAAAATTATGAGGCCGTGGAAGACTACATTCGCTTCCATTTAATCCAGGCAGAGGTGCAATCCAAAAAATATAAGGAGGCTCAGGAAAATGCCCTGAAACTCCTTCAGCACAACCCCAAAACCCTTCTCTATCCCAGAGTTCAGTTGGTTCTTGCGGAGGCTCAAATTCAATTGGGGGAAAAAGAAGCAGGAATAAAAACACTGGAAGAAACCATCCAGACAACTACCAGGAATTTCAAATACCAGAAATTTCGCGAATTTCTTCCTGAAATGATTTTCAAACTGGCCGAAATCCAGGAGCAGTCAGGAAAACAAACAGAGGCTTATCTGAACTTTCGCCAACTTCACATCCAATACCCAAACCATGATCGAACGCCCACAGCTGAAACAGCACTCGAACGTCTTTCGGCTTTAAAAACGGTTAAAGAGATTCCTCTTACTTTGAGGGAACATACCGATCGCATCCAGGGACTGTTTGAGAACGTCCGCTATAAAGAAGCCATTCAGGAAATCCTGGAAATCCAGAAGAAGGACAACCTTGTACCGGGGCGATTTTATTTTTTCCTCGCCCAGGCACAGAGGGGATTGAGGGACCGCAAAAAAGCCAACGAAGCTTTGAATCAATTTCTGAAACTTTATCCCCACCACGCCAAGGTGCAAAATGCCAAGTTCAACATCGGCAGAAACCTTTGGAACCTCGGCCGACCCATGGCGGGAGCTAAATATTTCCTAAAAGTTACCAAGGAGGCTCCTTCTTCAGAACTTGCGGTGAAGGCACAGTTTTTTCTTGGAAAAATTTATGAAGAACAAAAAAACTTTCCCGAAGCCCTGAAGAATTACAAGGCCGCTTTGAAAAAATACCCGCAGGAATATTACGCGCATTGGGCCGGTTGGCGTTTGGGTTGGATTCATTATCTCGATGGGAAATTCGAAAAAGCATTCAACCGATTTCAGGAAGCGGCTCACCGATCTCCTGATGGAGACTTTATCGAATACAACCTGTACTGGGGCGCCAAGTCCGCAGAAAAAATGGATAAAAAGGATGTGGCGCGCGATTTATACGCCAAAGTTGCTGAGTTTTATCCCTACACGTTTCACGGCATTCGCGCGAAAGACAGGCTCCTCGCCCTTGGTGTCAACCCCCTCACACAAAATCAAACTCAACCTTCATCTGTGGAAGAAAAAGACCGTCAACTCGGCCGACCTCTCAGCACACGGGAAAAGTTTCATTACACTCGGGCAAACGAACTGGCTAAACTTGGATTGACGCAGGAAGCACGCAATGAAATCGGCGAATTGCAGAAAACGGTGCGCAAAAATCTGACCGGGGTTTTGTGGCTTTCTCATCTTTATCATCAGGCTCAGGGCTATGCGGAATCCCTCAAGCTTTTGCATTTATATAAAGATTTCACCACCAAACCCAAAGAAAAAAATCTTTCAGAAAAATTCTGGAAGCACTTCTTCCCTCTCGCTTATGAAGAAGCCATTTTGGAATATACCAAATACCGTAAGGTGGACCCCTTTTTCGTAAACGGAATCATCCGCCAGGAAAGCCTTTTTGACAGTCAGGCGCTCTCCCCTGCCGGGGCCCGCGGCCTCATGCAAATCATGCCGGCAACCGGGAAAAAGCTTTACCCGAAAACAAAGTTGAAAAAACCTTTTGATACCGATGCCCTCTTTGATCCTGAACTGAATATCCGGCTTGGAGTGAAATACGTCAGCCAGTTGAATAAACGATTCGGCAAAAACGGCATGCATATCCTGATTTCATACAACGCGGGGCCCCATGTCCTGAAAAAATGGTTGAAACGATTCGGACATTTGAGCGATCAGGATGTATTCATAGAATCCATCCCCTATCCGGAAACCCGCCGCTATGTCAAACATGTGCTGAGAAATCTGGGCATCTACAAGGCACTTTACTCTCCCTCCTGACATGAAATCAAAAGTCCATTTACAAAAATTAGAAGAGTATTCGCTCACCAGAGTGGAACAGTTTGTCCAGAACTCGCTGGAAGTCCTGGACCCTGAGGCATCCATGTTCCATCCGGACCATAAGGTCCTTTTGAAACCCAACCTTTTAAGAGGTTTCAAACCCGAACGCTGTGTCACCACCCACCCTGTGGTGGTGGAGGCCGTGTGCCGCGTTCTCAAGGATCGATCCGTCAATCAAATCGTTATCAGCGACAGTCCTGCTCTGGGCAGTTTATCGGCGGTGGCTGACAAAGCCGGGTATGGCCCGCTGGAAAAAAAATACGGGGTTAAAATCCTACCCTTGACCGACCCCATCCCTTTTGAAAATGAAGAGGGCGTTCCGCATCTAAAGATAGCCGGTTGCCTGAAACAATATGACCGAATCATTAACCTGCCGAAGGTCAAGTCTCATTGCCAGATGACAATGACGCTGAGCATTAAAAATCTGTTCGGACTGGTTATCGGCAAACGCAAACCGGTTCTTCATTGTCTGGTCAAAAACGACAAGATAAAGTTCGGGAAAATGTTGATAGACATAGCCCGGCATGTCGACCCCTGCCTTACAATCGTGGACGGCATTCAGGCCATGCAGGGGCAAGGTCCGCTCAATGGAACCGCCTACCCCCTTGCAGTGATGGGTGCATCAACAGACATGACTGCTCTCGACCGGGTTTTTGCCGATCTCTTAAACATACCCCTGGACAAGGTTTACGCCCTGCAAGCGGCGAGGCTCAAACAATTTGGTCAGTTTGATTTAGAGCATATAGAGATTTCAGGCCCTGCGGATTACAGGTCACTCGCTGTTGAAGATTTCGAACAGCCTTACCCGATAGATATTTCTTTCAATCCTGCTCACCTGCTCAAATCATTCTGCAAACAGTTTCATGAACTGGTAATCAAAGAACCCCGGCGAGCCGCCGGTGGCAGTGGGCAATAGCCCGTCAAACGATTAAACATCCTTGCACGCAGTTTAAAACCGGGTTCTTGGCGGAGGAAGACATTAAAGTATTACCCCTTTGGGGCACGAGAGCTTAGGAAGAATATCACGTGCGCTTGAGCGCCCAGTCAGCTTTACGGGCAATGCAGTACTGGCCCCACGCCTAGTGGTGGTGGTCGAAGTTGACGGAGCAACAGCCGAGGTCGAGGCCGGTCTCTTTTTTATTTAAAAAATATTTACCGGGATGGATAAAATTGATAACCTTGTTGCCTTCTCTCCGGGTTCCAACCAAACCGGAGGCTCTTAATATGGAAAGATGGTGGGAGGCTTGAGGTTGCCCCATGTGTAAAGACCGAACAATTTCAGAAACGCTCTTTTCTCCTTTAAGCAATAACTGGACGATTTTTAACCGTGTTTCATCTCCCAGTGCTTTCAGAATTTTGGCGCATTCCCCGGAGTCTGTGGTGTTCTCTCCCATAAAACCAAGTATATGGGCTCCTTCTGTCGCGTTCAAGTCTAAACCCGTTCCCACTGTTGGAGAATTATGAGCAAAGTAACGCTGGAACCACAAAAATGGGTGGAGCGCTATGCGGATATGATGTACCGCTACACCCTTGTCCGGGTGAAAGATCCGGAGGTGGCTGAAGAACTGGTTCAGTCGGCGTTTTTCGCCGCGCTGAAGTCACAGAACTCCTTTGCCGGGAAATCATCGGAAAAAACCTGGCTGTTCGGAATCCTGAAACATAAAACTATGGATCATTTTAGAAATTCCAAAAAAAATATTTCCGTTGACCTGACTGCGGAGGAAAACCTGATTCATTTTGATGCCTCCGGGCACATGGTTTCCAAGCCAGGAAACTGGAACATAAACCCCGAAGAAGCGGCTGAAAACAGCGAACTCGCCCGGGTTCTGGCAAAATGCCTGAATGGGTTGCCGGAAAAATTTCACCGGGTATTTGTCCTGAAAGAAATAGATGGGATGAGTTCCGAAGAAATCTGTAACGAATTCGATATAAAACCGACCAATTTATGGGTCATCTTGCACCGAGCCAGAAATCAACTCAAGCTTTGCCTGGAGACGAACTGGCTCAAGACCAAATAACAAGACAGGGTTTTTATGTTTAAAGGAATGATGAAAGTATTTAAAATGTCCTGCGAGGATGTCTACCCGCTTATTTCAGAAAGCCGGGACCATCCCCTCCCTTTGTGTGGTCGGTTGCGACTGAAAATGCATCTTGCCATATGTGGGCTCTGCGAAACCTACCAGAAACAGCTGGAAATCCTTTGCAGGATAGCCCGGTCGCTGGGAAAAGATGAATCCAAAGCACTTGCAGAAACCGACATGAGCCCGAAAGTAAAAGAAAAAATTCAAAAATGGATCAAAGAAAAAATTTAAGGAGAGAACTGTTTTGGCAGAAAAAATCACAAAAACCGAAAGCGAGTGGCGGCAAATCCTGACCGAAGAGGAGTTTAATGTATGTAGAAAAAAAGGGACAGAGCGGGCCTTCAGCGGCAAACTCTGGGATTGCCATGACCGGGGAACCTATCACTGCACATGTTGCGACGCGCCCCTATTTTCCTCTATCACAAAATTTGATTCCGGCACAGGGTGGCCGAGCTTTTACCAGGCCGTTGCTCCTGAAAATATCGCCACTGAAGAGGACACGCTCTTCTTTATGCGGAGGACAGAAGTGCTATGCAGCAAGTGCGATTGTCACCTCGGCCATGTCTTTGAAGACGGACCGCAACCCACAGGACTTCGTTACTGCATCAATTCCGCCTCTCTGGTTATGCGTAAGGCGGCATCCCTCTAGTACCAATTACTCGGCAGAGAAAACCCGGGTCTCAGGATGAAACGTGTACCAGGCAAACCAAAACCCCACAACAGAAGGCATCAGCCGGTCATTTTCATCCCGGATGACCGCCGTCCTGGTTTTGCGATCATAAAAAATACGGATAGGTGTTTTGCCCAGAACATCCTTTACAGGGGACTTCACTTTTTTCAGCTCGGAAAAAGGATACGCTTTAGAAATCTTGCCTGACTTTATACCAATCACCTTTTCCTTTGGGTGATACTTCTTGTTCGTTGCGTTCACACCAAACATCAGTCTCTCGCTGGTTTCGTAGCCCTGATAAGGGTCCCGGCCATAATTCCGGCGAAAGCCCGTATCATCAGATAGGACCAGGGTTTTCGGGTATCTGGCTTTCCAGCTCTCCCAGTTCGTATGTGTGGAGGGACGCAGTTTTAAACGGGCACCGGTTAGACTACCAGTCACCGCCTCCGATTTAATTTGCGACCAGAGGCTTTCCGTTTGATGATCATAAAGCAACATATCACTTTGGTAGAGCAGACCCGAAACCCCAAAACTAAGCTTGCGCCCGTTCACTTGGGCATCAAAAACCATCCCGGTTCCGCAAAGGGGGCAATAAGTCACCACCACTGAAGTCCCACCAATACGATCATTGACGATTTCATGCCAGTTCAGAATTTTAATGGGATACGCCTTCGCCTGGCCATTCTGAATAATTCCCAGAATACGGTCCTGCTTTTTCAAAAACGCGGCTTCCTCTGCCGGTATAAATTTGGGGTGGAGAATAGCGGGGATTCCGTCCTTGCCCGGTCCGCCATCATAAATATCATCAACAGGAATGCTGTGGCGAGAAGTATCAAATCCGCAAAGCGCGATGACAGTTATCAGGCCGCATAATGAGTAAAGGATCGATTTCATTCTGCTTGGTCGGTTCATGCAGCAATCCCTTACACCGGCAACCATAGGCCATCAAACAGGGTCGCAGTGCAATTTTTCAGCCATCTGTTCTAAAGCCTCGGAAAACACGGCGTGAAGTTCGCTACGAATTTTTTTTGAATCGTATTCCACCATGGAACCACCGCCATTCAAAAATTTCACCTGCGCATCAACCTTAAAACAGGCGGACCGTTTTTCTTCCTCTTCAGATGCCTGCAACAACATGAGTTCACAAAATTCAATGCCCGCCTCCACCGATTGAACCAGTTGCGGATTGATTTGAAATCCCCGGCTCTGCAAGTGGTCACTGATCTCAAGTACTTTTTTAAACTCATGGCCGGCCTTTTCATAATTCTTATCAAGCACAAACTGGATGGCTTTCATCATGGCCAGTTCTTTGTTGCCACGGAAATGAGAATGCGGAGCCGATTTGTTAAAATAACGGTTGTCCAGATCGATCAACAGGCCGATGGCATTTTGTCGGGTCTTCTTACGTGACAATGGGTTATCCGGGGGAAGCTCCTTGTTGTCCGGATTGATTTGTTCGGAAATATAAAACCATGCCAGCGTTTTTAGTGCCAGTGGCTGGGCCGCGGCTCCATTCAGGATGGCATGTTCAATATGGTTCAGGCCAACAAGCCGAAGGTCTTTTCCTCCCTGCATAATCAGGTTCCCCAGTCCTCCAAGGCGGCTGTTGCCATAACGGTAAAGTCCGAGACCGAAATAAGCATCGAAAAGTTTTGGGTTTAAAAACAGAGCCTTTTCAAGATGGTTATCGGCCTGGAACCCATTGACCAAGGCGGGAATAAGGTTGCCTTGCCCGTATTCAAAGATACCGATATAACCTTCCGCCGCACCCAGATATAAATTCGCCTGAGCCCCTTGATCGGACGTCATGGAGGCAGAATCCAGGATATCATGAGCTAAATCCTTTACCCGCCTGCTGTGATACATGAAATTTTTTGCTATTTTTTTGTCCTGATACTTACTGGTGAAAGCCAGCATATGGCAAAGCTCCCCCAGCAAACCCGCATAATTAAAATGGTACTTCATCAATTCAACGCGGTTTTCCAGGGAAGGCACTGCGGACTCCAGGCGGTTGATCTCGCCTTGAAAGCGGGCGAACCATTCATCGAAATGGTAGTACATGGAATCTTTAAGTGCCAGAGGAGCCATTTCCTCGGCGGTCAAATCATTCGATGAGGTGTTGGTGACGAGCGGTTCCTGTGCCGTTGCAGGAGGCAAGGCAAAAAATAAAACTCCTGCCAGAAGAAAACAGATTTTTATCCTTGAAGTATACATAGGCAAACGAAATCACAAACTGGATTTTTCGGGACGGCGAAGGAGAAGCTGGCGAATCTGCCCGACCCGCTGATAGTCCTCCACCTTCATAAACAATTTTTCAGCCCTTTTTAAATAAGGGAGCGCCTTGTCAGGGTCGGATAATTTTTCGCGATATAATTTCCCCAACATCAAATGTCCATCGGCAAAATCAGGTTTTATCCGCACCACTTCCCGAAATGCCGCGCAAGCTTCTTCAAACATTTCCAAATCCATTAGAGACAAGCCAAAATAAAATTGCACCTGAACCGAGTCGGGCTTGAGAGCCACGGCCTGTCTCATATAATCCACTGCCTGGGAAACCTGCGAGTTCATGCGACAAGCAATACCCAGATAATAATAAACGTTGGAGTCTTGGGATTCGACATGAGTAGCCCGGGTTAAGACCTCCATGGCCAACGCCAACTCACCCTGCTTAATATAGGATGCACCCAGGGCAGTATAGGCGTGAATAAATTCCGGGCTGATGTCTATCGACTTTTTGAAAACCCATACAGCCTTATGCAGGGCATCAATGTCATTTTCCTCCATACAGCCATAAGCAACCCCCATATTGTAAAACGCATCCATAAAATCAGGTTTAAAACCCTGGGCCATCCGGTAGGCATCCACCGCTCCCTGGTACCAACCCAGACCCTGGAGCCGTAAACCCTCTTTCAACCATTCATCAGCGGCTTTATTTTTATCATGCACCTCTCCCTTGGGCCGGTATAACTGGTGCGCCAAAGCCGCTCTCTGGAAATCATTTTGTCGGATATAAAGTTGCTCCGCCTTTTCCAGGTATTTTTCGGCCCGCTTCGGGTTCCGCAGTTTTTTAAGGTGAAGTGTCCCCAACTGGTAATAGCCTTCCGCAAATTCCGGCCACACCCGCACCGATCTCTTTAAGGCCTGGCGCGCTGAGGTATGATAACCATACTCCATAAACGCGGTGCCAAGAAGTCCACAAATCTGGGCAAAGGTTTGAACCGGCGCGACCGTGGCCTTTTCAGAAGTCTGATATTGGTCACGGTTTCTTCCCAACCGGTCAAAGATGAAAGTCAGCCAATAATCCGCCACCGCGAAATCCGTTGCCATGGGTATGGTTTTTTTTAGCGCGGCAAGCGATTTTTTTTCCTTACCGGAAACCCAATAGGCTGTACCCAGATCAAAATAGATTTGCGGGTAATTGGGCTTGAGCCGAACCGCTTTGCGGTAATGCTCAATTTCCTCCCGGGCATTTCCCATCGCCCCGTAAATATGCCCTAGAAGGTGATGAACAGGATACGCATTGGGACTCAGGTGCAGTACATCATGACAAACACCAACCGCTTCCCAATAAAACCCCTGAGCCGTGAGCTTGACCGCCTCCTCAAACAAGTCAATATCATCCCAGGGGTAAGGCAGGAGGTCTTCGATCACCTGCACCAACCTTGGCACCGTCAGCTCGACACCCTGAATAGCTTCGAACCGCTCCACCAAATCGGGGTTACTGCCCTTGAGCTTTTCCCCTAAAGTGGAAAGCCCCCCACTGTTAAAGGGTGAGCGGTCCTGTTTCTTTTTGGTTTTCTTAGTAGCCAATCCACGCCTCATCAAAAAAAAATGATGATCCAATTATAAAGGGTCGGAAACCTGATTGAAAGGGGGGGTTATTCGGGATATCCTTGCAGATTCTGAAGAATATTTGCGAAGGAGACCGGTTCTTCCTGCCGCGCAAAGGGGGTGGGCGAACTTAATATCTGCCCTTCCTCAAGAATCAGGACACGGTCCGCTATGGAGTGGGCCTGATCGTGCTGGTGCGTGACCCACAGAATGGTATGGCTGTTCTTTAAGGATTGAACCAGCTTTTCAATCGCTTCTGTGGATTTCGGGTCCAGGGAGGATGTCGGTTCATCCATCAGCAAAACTTCCGGTCCCACTGCCAATGTGCGGGCCAGAGCAAGCCGTTGTTGTTGTCCCTGAGAAAGCGTGGTCGCTTTTTCACCGAGCCGGTCCTTGACTTCCTCCCAAAGAAATACTTCACGCAATGCTTTCTCTGCCAGACCCGGATAATCCTTTTTGGCGATCTTTGTCACTTCCCTGACCCCAAAAAGGACATTATCGAAAATACTTTTGGGAAATACACAGGGTTTTTGAAAAATCATACCGACCTTTCTCCTCAGCGAATAGACATCGATACCGGACTGATAAATATCCACTCCATCGACAAGGATACTTCCCTCAATACGGAAGTTTTCAATACGGTCATTCATCCGGCAAAGAACACGCAGAAGAGTGGTTTTCCCCGAACCGGAGGCCCCAATGAGAGCAGTGATGGAGTTTGCCGGCAGGTTAAGGGTCAACCCCTGAACAACTTTTCTCTCACCAAAAGCAGCAGTAAAATTTTTAAATTCAATCATTGCTCAGACTCCATAACCACTCGTGTCCTGAATGCCCAGGCAGTCAGCGTCAACATAAACACCAGACCCAGCAATACCAGACCGGCACCCCAGGCCTGAGCAAGGGATTGCGGATTGGCCGCCTCCTGAGCCAGAACCAGAATATGAGTTTGCAAAGTAGGGACCGGGTCGGAAAACGACTGTGGCAATTGAATGCCGGAAAAGGTGGTCGCCGTAAACATGATAGCCGCTGTTTCGCCAGCGGCCCGGGCCAATCCCAACAACACCCCCGTCACTATTCCATAAAAACATTGCGGCAGGATGATGCGACGAATCTGGGATGGCCTTGAAAGACCCAGTGCCATCCCCGCCTCACGGTATTTTTCCGGCAGGGCTTCCACCGCTTCGCGGATACTCACCTGCAAAGTCGGCAGAATCATCACCGCCAAAATTAACGAGCCCGTTACCCACGAAACACCCAGATATTCCCCGAAAAACAGATAACCCACCAGACCAAATAAAATCGTCGGCGTGGCATTGAGGATATAAGTAAGCTGGGTTAAAAAAGTTTTAAATTTTCCGGACAGATATTCCGTCTGGAAAAGCACCGACCCCAAGGCCACAGGCAAGCTCCATAAAACCGCCGTGGTCATCAAAATCAATGTCCCTACAGCCTGGTAAAAAATGCCGCCAGAGAGGCCAAAATCCCGGGACTCTTCAAAGAGGAACCCGGCATGAAACGCCGGCATGCCTTTGACGAACAGAGCACCCAGAATGAAAACCAAAAGAAGCACAATTAAAAAAGTGATGGTTCCAATAAAAGCCAGCACTGTTTTCTCCACCGTTACTGCATTCACTGGCTACTCCGCTTGATAAAAATATTTCCGAGAAATGTTAAGACCGCCACCATTAAAAACAGGGTCAAGCCCAAGCCCATCAGCGCGCTCCAGTGCAATTCACTGCCCAGTGCTTGTGCCGCTTCACGGCCCAACTTGGACGGAATGGTTTGGCCCGAGACAAAAATATTGAACCCTGGCACCTTATCGAGACTGCCAACTACCAGCATCACCGCAATGGTTTCTCCCATTGCCCGCCCTACTCCCAGCAGAACCGCCCCTGCAATTCCCGGCAGGGACTGCGGCAAAACCACCCTCCAGACAGTTTGCAGTTTAGTCAGGCCCAATCCTTGGGCGGCTTCACGAAACTCTGAAGGAACCGAATGGAGTGCGTCTTCCGCTAAAGTCAAAACCGTCGGCAAAATCATGATCGCCAGCAGACAACCAGCGGTAAACAGAGTGTTGCCATCGAGCAAATTTAAAACATCCTTGACCCCAACAGTCAAAAAGGAAACACCAAGCAGACCGTAAATAATTCCCGGAACACCTGCCAACAATTCCATGACCCCTTTCACCCTTCTGCGCAATGCAGGAGCCAGATATTCGGAAGTAAATAAAGCACCGGAAAGAGCTACAGGCAAAACCAGACTCACCGCCAGACCCGTGACGATCAGGGAACCGCAAATCATCGGCAAGGCACCAAAAGTTTCCCCCACCCACCAGTTTTCTCCCAGCCAGAACCCCAGCCCTTCCGAACGCACAACCGGAACAGACTCTACAAGCAGAAAACCGCCCAGACCCACAGCGCAAACGAGAAAAACCAAATTCATTGCGGCAAATATCCAACCTACCGGATCCAAATTATGGATGCCAGAGAGACCACGCCTGAAATCATTTTCAACTTTCATGGTTGGGAAATGGCTATAGGTATGTAGCCGCTGTCCGCGACTATTTTCTGACCTTGTGGTCCTTTCACAAAATCGATGAAAGCTTTAACCTCTCCTTCAGGTTCTCCCGCTGTTACAAAATTCAACTTTCGAATAATGGGATAGCTTCCCTGCCGAACCGCTTCCCATGTCGGCAAAAACTCTTTTCCCTCGTCTCCAAGGGATACCGCTTTCACATCTTCATTGATCCAGGCAAAGGACAACATGCCAATGGCTGAATCGCTTTGCGCAATCTTTGCCTGCTCTTCATTATTCGATCCGGTAACCAGAAGTGTGCCGGGTGTTCTTTGCGATGCGTTGCCGAAAACATATTGCATGAACGCATGGCGGGTACCACGATGCCGTTCCTTATCGATAACGACAATTTCCCGGTCCGGCCCACCGACCTCTTGCCAGTTGCGGATTTCCCCCATATAAATCGCGGCGATCTGTCCACGTGTTAAATGCCAGACTCCTGCATTGTAAATTTCCGAGGAGACCATGCAGGCCACGGCATCGAGTCCTACAGAATGGGTTTTTAGATTAGATTTTTCAAACCGCTTCTTCTCCTCCGGGGAAATCCCGCGTGAAGCCATACCAATATCCGCACGGCCCTGGGCCGCAGAGTGAATGCCTACACCTGAGCCTCCGGCGTTGACCAGAATCCTAGCCTTTGATGACTCCATAAACTTTTGCGCCGACCGTGAAGCGACCGGTAAAACTGTGGTGGACCCAACGATCTGGACTCGCGGCCCAGCTAGGCTTTCGGGCGGAGCCGAACCCGCAAGCAAGAACAGAAGCAATCCAACCCAGACTTTTTTATATCGACCCATAAGTCCTCGACACTATATCCAAATATATAGATAACTATATATAAAATGACGCAAAAAATCGCCCTTAAAATAAAGTCGCTCCAAAGGAACAAACCTTACACGGGACCGGTCTGGATATTTAAACCTTCAGGGAATGTTCAAGTTTGTGCAGAGCCCCTATGGCGGGCAAGTGGTCTTGCTCGGCGGAGCGACGAAGCCAGTGGAGGGCTTCCTGAGAGTCGACGGGAGTACCCCGTCCATTGCGGTACATCAGTCCAAGATGATATTGAGCTAAACTGTGGCCCTGCTCGGCGGCCAGACGAAACCATTTGAAAGCCTGGTCGTCATCGATACCTGCACGATTACCAAGTTCTATCTGGGCAGAGAGGTTTCCCTGTTCGCCAGCTTTACGGAACCAGAGCAACGCTTCTTCCAAGGCACCCGAGTCCTCCAGCAATCGAGCCAGGTTAAATTGTGCAAGGTCATCACCCTGGCTGGCCGCACGCTTATACCATTTCAAACTTTCTTTGTAGCTTTTTGGAACGCCGGTTCCCAACTCATAAATTTCAGCCAGCCGATTTTGAGCCCGGGCATGCCCCTGTAGCGCGGCTTTACGCAACCAGGCAATATCTCCGCTGTCCCAATCTTTCTCCATCTTTTTTGGAGTAGACTTTCGGTACCAGTTTGCCGCCTCTTCAAAATCTTTAGGAACTCCTTTGCCAACAAAATACATCCGACCCAGGCTCTGACCCGCCTGATGATTACCTTGTTCAGCCGCCTTTCTATACCAGTGAGCGGCATCTTCATCGCTGTCTTTTTTGTTTTCAAAAAGCTGTCCAAGACAATTCTGTGCCAAATGGTTACCCTGCTCGGCGGATTTCTGCAACCAGAGCAACGCCAGGTCATCTGAGTTTTCTGATTTGCTGGAGAAAAAGATTTTGCCAATGCTGTACTGGGCATAATCATGGCCCTGCTCTGCGGCTTGCTCAAACCAGTGGATCGCTTTCTCGACATCAGGCCTGGAGCCTTCCCCATTCAAATACATCCGGCCCAGATTGTATTGTGCCAGTGAATATCCCTCTGCCTTGTGGTACCAGTGCAACGCCTGGGCGTGGTCGGGGGCAATGCCTTTGCCATGATAGTACATGCGTGCAAGATGGAACCGGGCGAAAGCGTCTCCCTGCCAGGCCGCCTTGCGGTAACAACTCACTGCCTGCGGTAGGTCCTGAGCAATCCCTCTACCATTCTCATAGAGGATTCCCAGAAAAACCTGGGCGCGGGTTTCATTTTCATCGGCAGAACGTTCAAAGCAGGCAAACGCCTTTTGTTCATCCTGCTCTATCCCGTCACCGAGAAAATATAACATTCCAAGATTGAATAAAGCCTGAGGATGGGACTGGTCTCCCGCGCGCTGGTACCAGTCCATCGCCAAAAGCGGGTTCCTCTCACAGCCCTTGCCATAATCGTAAAGCAAACCGAGTGAGTTCTGCGCTTCCGCATAATCCTGATTGGCGGACCGGCTCAACCACAGGAAGGCTTCTTCATATTCCTTCTGTGCAAAAAAATACTGACCTTTTTTATAAAGATCTTCAGCACTGGGTTCAAAATCCGGCGATGTAGTTGCCAGAAAGTGTTTCGCATGCGGGTGACCCTGTTCTGCGGCATCGCAAAACCATTGCAATGCTTTTTTCGGTGCCCGGTCAACCCCTTCACCGCAGTAGTAGAGAGTCCCTAATTTAAATTGAGCCTGGTCAAATCCATTTAAAGCGGCTTTTCGGAACCATCGCGCGGCCCGATCAGAATCCTTCGCAACTCCTTTTCCTCGCTCATAAAGATCGCCGAGGTTATAGAGTCCGGCTTCATTACCATTCAACGCCGCCTTGCGATACCAGAACTCGGCCTGGGAGTAATCCCGGGGAACCCCATCGCCATTTTCATAAATCACGCCCAGCATGTTCTGGGCTGTATCGTTATTTTTATCTGCCGCTTTCTCGAACCATTTTACCGCTTCGTCCCTGCTCGCTCCGTTTTCCTGATAACACATTCTCGCCAGGTTGAATTGAGCGGTGCTGTCTTCCTGTTCTGCGGCCTTCCTGTACCAATGCAAACTCATTTCATGGTCCTGCTCTACCCCAAATCCGTTTTCGTACATCACTCCCAGAAAACCCTGACCCGGTGCGGAACCCTTTTCCGCCGCCCTGGTAAACCATTTGAATGCTTCCTCATGATCGGCAGAAACTCCCACTCCCTTGAAATAAACCACGCCGAGATTGTATTGCGCCTGCGGTTTTCCCAGCCGCGCTTCCCGCAACCAGTTTTCCAAATTTGTGCGATCCACCTTTCCTACAGCACCCTCGCTATTTTTGTAATAAATCTCCGGCACCGCCTTGGCCGTGTCCTTATGGTTCCCCGGCAGGGCATGCGATTCCTCGGCCACGGATTTTTCTACGGCAAAGGAAGTTTGAGTATGCGGTTTATTCATGAGAAGTATCTATTCAATAAAGTCATAAGCCAAATCCCGAATCCGGGTTTTGGTATTTTTAATTTTCTCTTCGATATCATCGGCGATTTCCTGAAGCAGATCGCGCCCTTCCCGCTCGGCGGAATCGATATTCTGTTTCAGTTGAAACATTTCCGTGAGCGTCAAGTCTTCCAACTCGTCTGAAATCTCGTTCAGGCGTTTTCGCACCTGGGCCATCTGACTCACCATCCGCACCAACTGTTCACCCAGTTCCAGGGCTGTCTCAAAAGGTGCTTCCACCTCCCACTCCACCAGGATGGAGCGTATAGCCTCCTCATCCAACTGGTCGTAAGCCTCGTTGAGCTTTGCCATCAGGTCATGCCTTCGTTCGCGTTCGGTGGCGGAAGAAGCCAAATCAGGATGAATTTTTTTTGCTACACGGCGAAAAAGTTTTTTCAGGATTTCAGGGGGACTAAATTCTTTAGTGGGGTTTTCCGTGGCCGGGTATTCTTCCTCATCGACCTGCTCCCGAACCGACTCCGCTTCTTCCCGGAAGTTTTCGGCCTTAGGGTAAAACTTGCAAGCCAGACCCAAAACCTGCGCCTTAACCTGATCCAGTTCCGCATACATCGGACCGACAACCGTCTGATAACGCCGCTCGAAAAGATGCAATTCCGACTTTGCCGTGGAAAGCTCAAGTTCCTTGTCGGCAAGCTTACGCCGCAGATCGGCCATTTCACGCCGTTTGGCCTGTAGCTCTTCAGCTTGCGGACTCAATACCTGGGTAACAGAAGACATAGCCGTCCTTACCTGAGATTTTTCTTTAACTGGGAATATAATATTATCGGGCGAACACCGCGACAAAACAAGTACGAAAGCATTACAATCTGGTCACAAAGGAAGTACCACTAATTAATTCAATAGGTTATATAGGGCCAAGCTTTTCCAGCCACACCCTGCATGCCGTCAATGAAAATAAAAGCTCAATTTTCAATGACATAGCCCATTAAAACAGATAAGGCCATTAAAATCAATAGCTTATAATCTATCCGTGCGGCGCGGCGTTCAAGGCCTCGAAGCCCTTTAAAATTGGTGCTTTACAAGGCACTCTGGGTGCATTAAAAATGGAGCGGCAGGAAAACTTCTTTCTTAAGGACCACCGTGCAAAAAGTTCCCGTTGTCATCGCCGAAGACTCGCCTTTCCTGACGACCGAAACCCGGCAGAGCCGCTGGGCTATTCCTTATGACTTTGCATGCCTCAATGCCCGGATCGATAATCTTCTGACTCGCAACCAAAGTTGTTTGAAAGGTAAAAGAGTTCTCGATATCGGATCGCATATGGGAACGTTTGCCTACGCCGCTCTTGAAATGGGAGCAGAGTTTGTTCAGGGTATCGACACGGAAGAAAAGACCATCGAGCGGGGAAAAGAATTGTTCCAGCAGGCAAAGGTCGCAAAAACCCGCTATGACTTCAAAGTAGACGATGCGTTTGATTATCTGGAAAACCTGGAGGAAGGAAGTTTTGATACCGTGCTTTGTCTCGGCACGCTCTATTACATGGTCGAGCCGTATCGTTTGCTGAAACTCATGCAGAAGGTAGCGAGAGAAGCTATCCTGCTCGATACCTTCACCGCTGGCTACGCCGCCATTCAAGGCAAAGACGCACCACAGGTTTACCAGTCCATCAATGAAGAGAGCCTTGCACTGCCAATGATGCTCACCGCCCTGACTCAGCCGGAAAAGAAAGATTATCGCCTGCCACATTCTTTCCCGCACAAAGACAAAGACCTCAGCCTCATCACTCTACCCACATCAGCACTTTTGGAAATCTGGTTCCAGTCATTAAAAATGCAGTTCACAAAAATCGACTGGGCAGAATACCAAACCCGGCCCTGCACCTATCACGATCTGCTCACACCTGAGCAGAAAAAAGCTTCGCACTGGGCCGATGTTTATACCAGCGGTGTGCGAGTCTCTTATTTGCTTCACCACCATTAAAGGAATTTCAGATTCATGATAAATGAAGACGAAGGTTTTGAAAAATACGGGGACGTGCCATTATATTTTTCACACTACTACAATTTCCTATTCATTTATAAAAGTAAGGTGATGGAGAATGGAGATCAAATCACTTTGCAACTCGGTGGAACTATGGAAAAGGTTTCAGCAATGGTGGTGGACGTAAATGACCCACTCACACTCAATGAAAAATCCGACAACGAATACGCCCATATCAAAAACAAGGGAAAACAAACTATCTGGGAACATGGTGCCCCAGCAAAAGATGAGTGATAAAAGTTCTCAAGATATTCATATAGATCGCTTTGTTTTCAACTTGAGTCCCACTAGGCGTGGTCAGTGTCATGCTGGTACAATCTGTTCGTCTCGTTGGCGATTTTGCCATGAAGGATCAGGATCAACCAGCGTTTACCGCCTTCCTTAACCAACCCAAACGCCACATCGCGAAACAGGATTGCCGGTTGTTTTTTTTGCAGGGTTTTGAAAATCGTTTTTGACCATTTCGCCGCACGACCCACCTGATATTTTTTGGCCCAGTCAAACAACTTGCTTTCGGCAAAAGGCAGTGCCACTTCTCTCGCCCCAGTCAAATGACTCAACCTGAGACCGAGCATTTTTTTCAGCACGGGTTTCTGGCTCAAATTCCCTACCCACTCCAGATAACCACTTTTCAACAAATCATGAATCCGGACTTCATATAAAGGCGCGGCGGATTCAGGATGCCAGGTCCTGGCAATGTTTTCAGCCAGCGAAATATAGAGCGACTTCACCTCTACCCACGGCAGGGGTTTAACTGAAAATAAAATCTTTTTTCTCGATGCATCCACAATTTCGCGAACCTCATTCGGCAGAGACAGGTCTGTTTCATCCTGCAACTGATCCATTTCGTCCAGCAGGGTTTCTGGCTCAGGGATTTCATCCGACTGGTGTTCTGCATAAACTTTTATCGCGGACTCTCCTACAAACAACAACCACTGAACCCACAACACCCGCACCGTCATCAACCGGACCCGGCGTTTGAAAAAATCAAATGATAAACCGCCACTTTTTTTATTCGCTTTAAAACCAGGCATCACCTCAAGCAGACGAAATTGAGTCAGCCTTTCCAGACCGGGAATTTTCAGCATATTCAGGATTTGCCGGTTCACCTCAAGAAAAGCTGAGAGCACATTTCCGATCCGGGCTTTTTCCATTGGCTTCTTCTCATCGGGATGATAAATGGTGGCGATTTGAGAGATCAGGCGCAAGGTGTCCGGTAAAAATCCCTCCACATGAGAAAGCTTTTCTTTGCGATAACCGGAGCAAGTCTCCAGCACCACTTCTATTGCCTGACTCTCCTGGGGGGAAATTTTTTCATCTCTTCTTTGCTCGAATTGTTTTTGTCGGGCAGACATAAACTGCCAAAGCTGGAGAACCCCTCTGATCTGGGGCCAGAAAAAACCGACGACAACACCAGCCAGTCCGGCAAGCAGAGCCATCACTCCTGGGTCAAGTAAAGACATAGTGCTTTTTTCTATAAGTGGGAAGAAACATTGGTATTATATGGACAGGTTTTTTGATGCTTTTTGTTTTCCATCGTTTCTAATTCTGATCAATCCAGCCTCTGCTATGAACCAACTGCTACTGAAATTTTTTGGCCTACTCCTTATGGGTATGATTTTAACTCAATGCGGGAACAAGAGTAGTAAAGAATATGTTGAGGAAGGAATCGAACATACCAAACGGGAGCGATTTGGCAGTGCAAGGGAATCCTTTTTAAAAGCTATCGAACAGGACCCCAAAAATGTTGCGGGTTATTATGGGTTGGGAGGAATCTATAATCTTGAAAAGAAATATGACGATGCCGAGAAGGCTTTCAAGTCAGTCCTCCAGCTGGACCCCGCCCACTACAATGCCTGGTACAGTCTGGGCTACACCTATGAGTTGATGGGCAAAAAAGAGGATGCTGAACAAAGCTACGAGAAATCCCGCCGACTCAAGGGGAAATTGGATGCCATCATGAGCGAGGAGGAGCCTTGAGGCCATTAATATTTTTTATCCTCCTGTTCGCGTGGGTCAGTGCCTGCGCCCCTGTCAGTAAAAAACACCGCAAACGAACCCGAAAGGCTCACTCGATAGAGCAGTCTGCCGAGAAGCACAAACGAAGCCCGAAACTCTCCAAAGAAAAATCTATCCCAAAGGCCAGGGATTCTATTTTAGGCGGTTCGGTGAAATCGTCTTTGCTTCCCACCATTTTGAGCGAACAGGACAAAACTTTAATGATCCTGATCAATGCGGGAAAATATCTTGTGGGTAAGAAAGATGTTTCACCCCGTGGAAATCTGGTCAAAAGCAAAGTCCCGTTTGCAAATCTGGCGGCATTTTATATTGATCGGACGGAAATCACCGTCACACAGTTTCGAAAATACCAATCCAGCTATGATGAAAAACCCTACACCGGTGGAAAAGACTGCCCCAACTGCCCGGCAATGGGTATCAATTGGATTCAGGCGAGCAAGTATTGCAGATGGGCAAAAAAGCGTTTACCTCGGGAAGAAGAGTGGGAAGCCGCCGCTCGGGGTGTCACCAATTTTTCCTACCCCTGGGGGGAGGTGTTCCTTCCTAACCGCTCCAATTTACTGGGGGAAGAAGACGGGCACCTTTTTTCTGCGCCGGTAGGCTCTTTTCAATCTGGCGCCAGCACCAGCGGCGTGATGGATATGGCTGGAAACGTCTGGGAATGGGTGGACTCAAAAAAATCCGCAAGGCTCCAGCCTGAAACCCGCATTGTCAAAGGCGGAGGGTGGACCAGCGATAAAAAGCAGGCGCGTATTTCATTTCGCAACCATGTTGATCTTAAAATGAAGAACCCGACCTTCGGGTTTCGTTGCGCAAAATCACTGATTCAAAAAAGAAGAAACCGGACTGAAAAATAAAGAAACAGGGCAAACGCAGAGAAGCCAGCGAAGAACTCGCTGGCTGGACTCCTGCAAATATTCTATTCAGGGGGGGGTGCTACTGAATCAGGAGCAACCTGACGTCGCTCCACAGGTCATGCACTTCAAACAGGTTCCGTTTCGAACCAGTGTCAAGCTTCCGCATTCCTGACAGGCATCGCCTTCATAACCTTTCAATTTGGCAATCATCGCCGTGGAAGTCGCAACTCCCGTAGACTGAGCCGCCGCAGAAATTTTCTGAACAACAGGGGCCGTGGCTCCATTGCCATTACCGTTACCGTTTCCATTGCCATTGGATGGCACCGTACTGATTGCCGGGGATATCTCGGGTTCAACTTGCGCAGATTCTAATTTCGTTGCAGGCGAATTCGAGCTCCCTGACAGCTCATTAGGGTCAAGCTCCCCCTCATCGTCACTGGACTGCTGATTTTTTTTACCAATGGAATCGGCCCGCAAATCATCGGGTGTCACCTGGGCCAGGTCTGTCCTGTCCAGATAACTGATAGCCAGTTCCCGGAAAATATAGTCGATGGTTGAGGTAGACATGGTGATCGCCTTGTTGCCGGTAACAATTCCGTTTGGTTCAAACCGGGTAAACACAAACGCATCGGTAAACTCTTCCAGCGGCACCCCATGTTGCAGTCCCAACGAAATCGCGATGGCAAAACAGTTCATCAAACTGCGGTACGCCGCGCCTTCTTTATGCATGTCGATAAAAATCTCGCCCAGAGTACCGTCTTCATATTCACCGGTTCTGAGATAAACCTTGTGCCCGCCAATGGAGGCTTTCTGGGTATACCCTTTTCTTCGATGCGGCAGGACTTTGCGCTTGTGCTCACGGACCACTTCAACGATCTGTTTGGCGACCTGCATGACCGGGGCGTCCTCTTCCACCTTCAACTGCTTAAAGCTGTCACCCGCCACGCTATTTAGCGGCTGACTCAGCTTGGAACCATCACGATAGATGGCCGTTCCCTTCAACATCAGTTTCCAGCTCAGCACATGAGCTCGTTCAACATCGGCAATGGTGGCGTCGTTGGGCATATTGATGGTTTTGGATATCGCGCCGGAAAGAAATGGTTGGGCCGCCGCCATCATGCGGATGTGCGCCTCAGGCCGGATAAAACGTTTGCCATATTTTCCACACTGGTTGGCGCAATCGAAAACCGGATAATGGCGCTCTTTAAGGTGGGGAGCATTTTCAACCGTCATCCTTCCGCAAATACTGTCGTTGGATACCCGGATTTCCTCTTCTGTAAAACCCAAATGCGCCAGAAGATTAAAATCCATGGAGTTCAATTGTTCATCAGTCAACTTCAAGACATCCTTGCAGAACTGCTCCCCCAACACAAATTTGTTGAACGCAAAACTAATATCGAAAACTCTCGGCAGTTCGAGCTGAATATTATCGAGCACTGCATCGGTAAAACCTTTTTGGCTGAGAGAGCTCCGATTGATGTGAGGAGTGGAGTCCAGACTTCCCGACCCTACGCAATATTCAACGATATCCTTGATCTCATCGGGTTTATAACCCAGCCTGCGAAGTGCACCGGGAACCGACTGGTTGATAATTTTGAAATAACCACCGCCTGCCAGTTTTTTATATTTGATGAGTGCGTAGTCCGGTTCAATGCCCGTGGTATCGCAATCCATCAACAACCCGATTGTACCTGTCGGCGCAATACAGGTGGTCTGTGCATTACGGAATCCGTTACGTTCTCCCAGTGCCAGTGCATCCGCCCATTCCTTTTGGGCCGCATCGAGCAGATAGGTGGGGCAATGTTCCGCATGGATACCTTGCGGGAAAACGGTGAGGCCGTCATACTCATGAACTTCCACATTATGTGCCGCACGCCAGTGGTTTTTCAAAACCCGAAGCATGGAGCCCCGGTTCTTTTCAAAGTTCGCAAAGGAACCCAACTCGCCAGCCATTTCCGCCGACATGGCATAAGCAGCTCCCGTAGTTATGGCGGAAATCGCGCCACAGATAGCCCGACCACTTTCCGAGTCATACGGAATCCCCATCACCATGAGCAGGGCTCCCAGGTTGGCATAACCAAGGCCCAGGGTGCGGAAATCGAAACTCTTTTTGGCGATGGCCTTATTGGGAAATTGCGCCATCATCACCGAAATTTCCAGAGTGAGGGTCCACAAGCGGCAGGCGTGGCGGTAGTTTTCTATTTCAAAAACAGCCTTCTCTTCATCGTAAAAACGCATCAGGTTGATGGAGGCGAGATTGCAGGCGGTATCATCCAAGAACATGTATTCGGAGCAGGGGTTGGAAGCCCGGATCGGCCCGTCTTCCGGACAAGTGTGCCACTCGTTGATCGTTGTGTGAAACTGGAGCCCCGGATCAGCACTGGACCAGGCGGAATGATTGACTTTTTCCCACAAATCTTTGGCAGGCAGGGTCTTCATGACCTTGCCATCTATCCTGCCGGTCAGGTTCCAATCGCCATCGCATTCGACAGCACGCAGGAACTCATTGGTGAGCCGGACCGAGTTGTTGGAGTTCTGGCCCGAAACAGTCAGGTAGCCTTCCGAGGTCCAATTGGTGTCATACTCTTCAAACTCAATATCCTTGACCCCTTGCCGGGCCAGCTGGATAACACGATACATATAGTTTTCAGGAATAAAGCAATCCAACGCCTTGCGAATGGCTTTTCCCAAAGCTTTATTTTTCTGCACATCAAATCGGGTTTCTTCTCCTTCATCCTCGGACCAGCATGCTTGGAGAATTTCTTTCAGACTGCGGCGGGTAACCTGACTTCCTGCCGCAAGCGCGGCAACCTTGCGCTCTTCCCTGGCCTTCCATTCGACAAACTCTTCAATGTCGGGATGATCCATATCGAGAGTGACCATCTTTGCGGCGCGCCGGGTAGTTCCGCCAGACTTGATCGCTCCAGCCGCCCGGTCGCCGATCTTTAAGAAACTCATCAGCCCGGAAGACTTTCCACCGCCGGAAAGAGCCTCGCCATTACCACGAAGGTTGGAAAAATTACTTCCGGTCCCCGACCCGAATTTGAACAGCCGGGCTTCCTGCCGCCACAAATCCATGATCCCGCCATCGCCCACCAGATCATCTTCAACAGAAAGAATGAAGCAGGCATGCGGTTGCGGTCGTTCATAAGAATTTTTGGATTTTTGCAGTCCCCCGGCCTCCTGGTCGAAATAATAATGCCCCTGAGCAGGACCTTCCAGACCGTAGGCCCAGTTTAGACCCGTGTTGAACCACTGCGGAGAATTGGGTGCCGCCAATTGCCGGGCCAGCATGCAACGCATCTCGTCATAATAATTGCGCGCGTCTTTTTCACTGGTAAAACAATTATTTTTCCACCCCCAATACGTCCAGCATCCGGCCAGACGGTGAAAAACCTGCTCGGATGTGGTCTCACGGGCAAACTGCGCTGATTGAGGAAGCTGGTTCAATCCCTCCTCATCCGGTACTGATGGGCAGAGCCATTCGGGCAACCCGGGCTCGAATTTCTTTTTCAATCGGGCCGGAACTCCCGCCTTGCGGAAGTATTTCTGCGCCATGATATCCACCGCTACCTGCGACCATGTGTCTGGCACCGAAACGTTCTTGATTTCAGCAACCAAAGAACCATCGGCATTGGTGATTTTAGAATCCCGCTCAACAAAACGAATTCCCTTATAGGGATCCTGATGGTCTTTGGTGAATACCCGGTCGACTAGCATAGTAACGCTCCGTATAGCTAAAGAAAATTATTTCAAAAATCAGTCATAGCGCAATAATTTCAAGGACAAACCCGATGTCAAACTGCGCTTTTTCTCTCAAAATTTTTGGGTGCCTCTGACCACAAAATGTCTATATTGTGTATCGCCCAATGAAAGTAACACAACATATAGTGTTGTCAACGAAATTCCAGAGCCCCCGAAAAACTTTCCTTCAAGGCCGTAAAACATAACGGTTTCGCCTTCCTCTCTACCCCTAAATATAGGCGAATAAAAAGCAAAAATCAATATCAAGACTGACAAAAAAATTAATTTTTTAATTCAGGGGGAGGCGATTTTTCTGCGATTTAGCGGAAGGAGTATAACGCAAGCAGGACTAGTCTTTCATAAGCCCCCCTCATCCTAACCTTCTCCCCTGGAGGGAGAAGGAATTTTTTGCTCCCTCTCCCTTTATGGGAGAGGGTTAGGCAACTGGGCAAGAACTCGATTGCGCCGAGACAAACTCTTTGCTCGCCAAATAAAGCGACGGCACACTGGCCCCACGCCTAGTGGCTAGTGGTGGTGATCTTAAGTTTGCCGACAAACTCCATCAGGCGGAAAGGACCCTCCTGAGTTCCTTCAGTCAGCTTGATGTGGGTGGCATCCACCAGATCCTGACCAAATGTCGGGTCGAGAGCCCGCCATTCTCCTACATAAACTTCCGGCCAGGCATGGTAGAGAAACCCTTCATATTCTTTGGAATACACCAACCCGTTGACAATGCGGGTGGGAATGCCCGCCGCCCGGGCCAACGCCGTGAACAGATAAGTATGAGACTGGCATTCGCCTCGCCTTTCATGCAAGGCATCCAACGCCGTGACAGTATCCACCAGTTCCTTTGCCAAATTGCGGTACACCCAGCGGTTGATATCTTTAGCTACCTGCCAGACATCACTGCTGTCTGCGACAAGTTCCCGTGCCAGAGCCCGGATCATCGGATGCCGGGCCTGCACCTCGGCCGAATCTTCCAGGTATTTTGCGTCCGGTTTTCCGAGCCCACTCGACGAACTCCGTTTCGCTTCGGTTTTAACTTGTAACGTGACCCGATATAAACCATTCGGCAGTTGTTCTGTCTTGAGAATTTTTTGCCGTTGGTCCTCTGGAACGAACTTGGGTGAACGAATAGGATGAAGGTGGAAGATGCTTTCCTCCACCCGGTCCGGTCGGTCGATTGGCCGGTCGGGCTTGACCAGACTCATGGTAATTATGCTACTGATCGTCAGCGGTTCATCGAGTTTCTGGGCCACTTCGGCAGACTCTTTGAATGACTCAAAATCCTGATTAGTGGTTTCCTTGATCACCGAACCATCCCCGGCTACCCATAAAGTAGTTTCGATGCCGCTGAATTTTTGTTTGATCGCTAAAGTCTCAACGGATTTGCCTGCGTACTGTAAATTTTCCCGGCGCAGGACTTCATACTCCAGGTCCACCAGCATCTGGAACGGTTCCAGAAATAACGGCAGGATGCCTTTTTGCCCCACTTTCAATCCGTCCGCCATCAAATTCAAAAGAAAGGTTGAGGAAGGAAGTGTCCCCGGGGGAAACTCAATGGACTTTTCCTTATCAAACCCGCGCGACCTGATCCGGTAGACAAGCCGATTGCCTTCCACCTGGCCCTCGACCTGTTGCCTGTGTCCGGTGATCTCCTGCAAAAGCGAGAAACCGCGGAGCTTAAAATCCGGGCCCAGCCGGGTCTTTTGATTGATGGTGGTGGACTGATCCATGGATTTTGAGCGAATCTGAAAAAAAACCGTGGAGTCCACCTCAATGCCCTCTGGGGACCAGCTGGTTTGCGCCCGGGTGAATCCCATCTTCCGGCCCTGGAAATAGGTGCCCATCCAGTCTTCCCTCTCCCCGGAGCCCTGAAACAGGGGGCCGCCTTCAAACAGGGGCTGGGCCATGACCGACCCACAAAATACCCACAGAATAAAAATAATTTGTGCTGATAATTTCATATCATTCAGGTTATCACCCTACTAGCCGTGGAGGCAACTGGCAACGGCTAGTGGTGCCAAGACAACTCTTTGCTCGCCAAATAAATAGAGACCTCTTTAAAAAATTTCTGTTATAGTATCTTATGATTGACCCAAAAAACGTCCCAACTTACCTTACTTTCGATGATGTATTGCTCCTGCCCGCCCATTCGAAAGTTTTACCCATAAACGTAAAACTTTCAACCCGGTTGACCCGCAACATCAAACTCAACTGCCCGTTAATCAGTGCCCCCATGGACACGGTTACCGAGACAAATCTGGCCGTTGCCCTGGCTCAGGAAGGTGGAATCGGCATCATCCATCGCAGTCTTCCACCGGAAAGACAGCGCAAAATGGTCGACAAGGTCAAACGTTCGGTGAGTGCCATGATCCCCGACCCGATCACCATGGGTCCCAACCAGAAGATCAGTGAAGCTCTGAGCGTCATGCGAAAATACAGCATCACCGGCATCCCCATTACGCAAAAGAAAAAACTGGTGGGAATTCTGACCAACCGGGACCTCAGGTTTGAGAAAAACCTCAACAAGAAAATCAGCTCCCTGATGACCAAAGACGATCTGGTCACCATTCCAGAAGGCACACCGCTGGAAAAGTCCAAGCAAATGTTACACGACAACCGCATCGAAAAACTGCTGGTGGTCGACAAAAAAGGTCACCTCAAAGGACTGATCACCACCAAAGATATCGAGAAAGCCGGGCAATTTCCCAACGCAGCCAAAGACTCCAAAGGCAGGTTGCTGGTGGGAGCCGCTTTGGGGGTTACCCAAAATCCCATCGAACATATTGAAGATTTAATCCGCGTCGGACTGGATGTCCTGGTGATCGACAGTGCCCACGGGCATTCGGAAAAGGTCCTGGCGACCATCCGAAAAATTAAAAAGGCTTTCCCAAAACTTGAACTCATAGGCGGCAATGTTGCCACCGCAGAAGGCACTGCAGACTTGATCAAGGCCGGAGTAGACGCCGTCAAAGTTGGTATTGGCCCCGGTTCTATCTGCACCACTCGTGTAGTGTCAGGAGTTGGCGTGCCACAAATCTCAGCCATTGCCGAATGCGTTAAAGTGGCAGAGAAAAAAAATATTCCCGTTATTTCCGATGGCGGCATCAAGCTTTCCGGCGACATCACCAAAGCCATCGCCGCCGGAGCCAGCACAGTGATGATCGGTTCCCTGTTTGCGGGAACAGAAGAAAGTCCCGGAGAAAAAATCCTTTATCAGGGCAGAAGCTACAAGGAATACCGGGGGATGGGTTCCATCGGCGCCATGTCCCAGGGCTCCAGCGACCGATACTTTCAGGAATGGGAGCTCTCCGAAAGCAAACTGGTTCCAGAAGGAGTGGAAGCACGCATTCCCTTCCGTGGTGCTTTAGCATTCACCGTCCACCAACTGCTGGGAGGACTGCGCGCAGGAATGGGATATTGCGGAGCCGCTACCATTGCCGCATTGAGAAAGAACGCTTCATTCATCAAGATCACCTCGGCGGGACTTCGGGAAAGCCACGTTCACGATGTGATCGTGACCAAAGAAGCGCCGAACTATAATATCGACTGAACAATTTCTCCGGGCAGGCCACACAATTTCCCACATTGACATGACCACAGACACTCTACACGAACAAAAAATTCTCATTCTTGATTTCGGGTCGCAATACACCCAGAATATCGCCCGCAAAGTGCGGGAAAGCCAGGTCTATTGCGAGATCCACCCCTGCACCCTGTCGTTCGACAAAATCAAAGCTTTTAACGCGAAGGGTATTATTCTCTCCGGCGGACCCGCAAGCGTTCTGGAAGAAGACGCGTTGCTTTGTGACCGGGAACTGTTTGGACTGAAAATCCCCATTCTCGGAATCTGCTACGGCATGCAACTCATCACCCATATACTGGGTGGCAAGGTGGACCCTTCCACGCATCGCGAATTTGGCAGAGCCGAGTTGATGCTGAAAGAATTTTCCCATCTGTTCGAAGAGGTGAACAACAACTCCACCGTATGGATGAGCCATGGCGACCGCATCTCAAAACTGCCAAACGGGTTCAAAGGTATTGCCTTCACCGGAAACTCACCGCTGGCCGCCATTGAAAACCCGGTAGCGCAAATTTACGGCTTGCAATTCCACCCGGAGGTGGTCCACACAACCGATGGCACAAAGATCCTCAACAACTTTCTGTTTAAAATCTGCCAGTGCGCCAGAAACTGGAAAATGGATTCTCTGGTCGAGCACATGATCCAGGACATCCGCAACAAAGTAGGAGATTCAAAAGTAGTTTGCGGATTGAGTGGCGGCGTCGATTCTTCGGTTGCGGCGGTGCTGATTCACAAAGCCATCGGCGACAACCTGTACTGCCTGTTCATCGACAACGGACTTCTGCGGTCCGGCGAAAAAGATAAAGTGGAAAGCACGTTTCGCGACAACTTCAGCATCAACCTCGATGTCATCGATGCTTCCGACAAATTCCTGGGAAAACTTAAAGGCATCACCGACCCGGAACAGAAAAGAAAATCCATTGGCAATACCTTCATCGAAGTTTTCGAGGAAGAATCCAAACGACTGGGCGACTTCACCTTCCTCGCCCAGGGCACCCTGTATCCGGATGTCATCGAGTCGGTCTCCTTCAAGGGTGGCCCGTCTGCGGTGATCAAGTCGCATCACAATGTTGGCGGCCTGCCGGAGAAGATGCGGTTAAAACTTCTCGAACCGTTTCGCGAACTGTTTAAGGATGAAGTTCGTGTACTGGGGCGCGAGATGGGAATGCCAGATGAGATCATCAACCGCCAGCCCTTTCCGGGCCCGGGACTGGCCATTCGCATCTTGGGAGAGGTAACCCCGGAACGCCTCGAAATTCTTTGCGCCGCCGACAAAATCATTTTGCAGGAAATAAAAACCGCAGGATTGTATAACAGTTTATGGCAATCGTTCGCGGTCCTGCTTCCGATCAAAACCGTAGGGGTCATGGGTGATGCCCGCACCTACGAAGACGTGATAGCCATCCGCGCCGTCACCAGCACCGACGGCATGACGGCAGACTGGGCTCACCTGCCCTACGAACTCCTGGGGAAATTCTCAAACCGCATCATCAATGAAGTACATGGAGTCAACCGGGTAGTCTATGACATCAGCTCCAAACCCCCCGGCACCATCGAATGGGAATAACCACTAGGCGTGGAGCCAGTGTGCCATCGCTTTATTTGGCGAGCAAAGAGTTATCTCGGCACAATCGGGCTCTTGCCCAGTTGCCTCCCCTGCTAAGGGGTAGCTGGCAAAGAGTTGTCTCGGCGCAATCGGGCTCTTGCTCGGCTTGGCATGGACCTTTTCTTGAAGGTTAAAAATAGTCTCTTCTCCAGCGATTGATTCTCTCACCCCAGGCCAGGGTTTTTTCCGTAACATTATTTTTTTTCCAGTTTCCTGCGGCGAACTTATTCGACTCTGCCAAAGTGGGGTAGATATGAATGGTGCCGAGAATTTTATTCATGCCAAATCCGTTTTTCATCGCCGCGACATATTCTGAAATAATATCTCCCGCATGAAGCCCTGCAATGGTAACCCCTAAAATTTTATCCTTACCGGGCACAGTCAGGACTTTGACCATTCCATAAGCCGCTTCATCAGCAATAGCTCTATCCAGATCATCGATTCCATAGGTTGTGACTTCATAGGGAATGCCTTGTTCCTTGGCTTCCATCTCATTCAGGCCGGACCGGGCCACTTCAGGGTCGGTAAAGGTCGACCAGGGCACTGTGCTGTAGTCCACTTTGAAACCATAAAAAGGACTCAGCATTGAATTGACCGCGCAGTACCAGGCCTGATGAGCCGCTGTATGGGTAAATTGATAGGGGCCGGCAACGTCCCCACAGGCATATATATTTGGAATATTAGTCTGCATATACTCATCGACCTGGATCGTTCCCCTGGGGCTCAACTCAACCCCCAGCTCCTCCAGACCAAATCCGGTCGTATTCGCTTTTCTTCCCAAAGCAATCAAGAGAGCATCGAACGGCACTTCAACCGAACTCCCATTATGTTCGCACTCCAAAAAATCTTTTCCGTCACGTTTAAAAAACTTTTTAGGGGTGTGTTGTAGCAACACATTGATTCCCTCACTTTGGAAACTTTCTAAAACCATTTGCGATACCTCGGGGTCTTCTTTGGGAAGTAGCCGCTTGTTACGCTGAACCTGAGTCACCTCACACCCGAGCCGGGCAAAAGCCTGAGTCAGTTCAGACCCAATGGGTCCTCCCCCCAGCACGAGTAGCTTTTCGGGTTGTTTGCGAATATCCCAAATGGTATCGGAAGTCAGGTAATCCACATCTTCAATACCCTCAACAGGTGGAATAGCTGGGCGGGCACCTGTCCCAACAACAATATTTCTTGTAGTCAGGACCTTCCCATTGACTTCAACCTCATAGGGAGATTTGATCCTGGCTTCTCCTGTGTGGCACTCCACTCCCAGCTCAGAATAACGTTCCACCGAATCGTGAGGTTCAATCGTTTTGATCACACGCTGGACTCGCTCCATCACCTCCGCAAAATCAAACTCAACTTGAGCATTTTTGAACCCCAGCTTTTGGCATTTCTTCGCATCAGACATGAACTTTGCCGAACGAATCAGGGCCTTGCTGGGAACACAGCCGGTGTTCAAACAATCTCCACCCATCTTATGTTTTTCGATCAAGGCTACTTTCCCCTTAGTCGCGGCTCCAATATAACTGGTAACCAGCCCGGCCGACCCGGCTCCTATTACCACCATGTTGTAATCAAATGATTTTGGTTTTTTGAATTTTTTCATAACACTTCTTCCTTTAAAGAAGTTCATGAGTTTTTTTGCCAAAAGGGGGAATAGTCCCAACAAGACAAATGAAAAAATAATTTTCGGGGAAAGAATTCCACTTAAGGACTCAATTTGGGCAAGTTGCGTTCCGGCATTTACAAAAACAATAGTGCCTGCAAGCATGCCTATCTGGCTCACAAAAAAGAAGGGTATCGTCTTCATGGGGGTCAGTCCCATGACCAAATTGATTACAAAGAAGGGAACGGCGGGAATCAACCTAAGAGTAAATAAGTAAAAAATCCCATCCTTTTTGATACCGTCATTAAATGCTTCCAGGTAACGACCGAATTTGTCCTGAACCCAATCACGAAGTAACAAGCGTGAAACAAGAAAGGCCAGGGTTGCTCCGATAGTGCTGGCAAAGGAAACCAGAATCGTGCCTGTGACCAACCCGAATAAAGCTCCCCCAAGCAATGTAAGCAGAACGGCTCCTGGAAGGGAAAGGGCTGTCGACACAATATAAACACCGGTGTAGGCGCCAATGGCCAACAGAGCATTTTCTTTATAGAAGGCTAAAAAATTGGTCTGTTGCCCTTTCAGGTATTCAAGGGACAAATACTGACTGAGGTTGAAGTGGAAAAAAATCCATAAAAAAGTTGCCAGAACAAAAACAACCCCGATCTTTTTTGAATTATTCATTAGCTTTCTTTCTTAAATGGAAACCTGGCATGTTGGTCTTTGATCATTTCAATTCCTTACACATATCGTCCGGTCTATAATGTTTTTATGAAAATGCTCTTCCTGTCAGCCACCCTGATGTTTGCATCAGGGCCAGTTTACGCTTATTCATCTGAAATGGTGCAAGTTCCTACAGGAGAATTTATCATGGGAGACGATGGCACTGCTCTGCAAAAAAAGACCCTGCAACTTGAGGCGTTCTCCATCGACCGGTTTGAGGTGACTAACGATGAGTTCGCCCGATTGCTGCCAGAACATATTTTCTGGGAAAGCTCAGGAACCCACCCCGCCACCAGCATGACATGGCAGGAGGCTAAAACCTATTGCGAGCAAGTCGGTAAACGCCTGCCGACAGAAGAAGAGTGGGAAAAATCCGCCAGAGGCACCGATGCCCGTCTCTACCCATGGGGAGACAAGCCGCTGCGCAAAAAACCACATCCCTTTTATTCGGGAATCATCAAACGCCGGGTCGGACTCAACAAAAAAGATACCTCCCCATACGGGGTGCGCGACATGGCAGGCTCGGTCTGGGAATGGACAGCAAGCTCTGAAAATGGGAAAAAAGTCACCCGTGGCGGACTGTGGAACCATCATCTGGATTACGAATACGGCAAAACTTTTGACCGCAACCTGATCGCCCCTGACGAGCGATTCATCTTTCTGGGATTCCGATGCGCCAAATCGCAAAATTAACACGTCGGCTTTTTCTACAAGGCGGACTTTGGGCAACCACCCTGCTTTTATGGCACGGCTTTCGCGGTTCCGCAAAAGCCGCCGATTCATTTTCGGGAACCGATTTCGTTGGCAAAACCCGGGAAGGCGAACACAGCTCCTTCTATATCAATTTCTGGAAACCGATGCGCCGCATCAACCCCGAAACATGGAGGTTAAAGATAAGCGGTTTATGCGAAGCTCCAAAAACCTTTACGCTGTCCGAATTGCGGAACCTACCAACTCGGTCACAATCTTCCCGACTCAAATGTGTGGAGTGCTGGTCTGCCCGTGCCGAGTGGAGCGGGTTCTCGATAAAAGAACTCGAGACAATCGCTCAACCCCATACATCGGCGCGAGGAGTGGTGTTCCATTGTGGGGATGAGTACAAGGAATACCTGTCACTTGAAGCATTAAATCAGGACCGGGTTCTACTAGTGCATAGCATGAACGGCAAACCCCTTTCCGATGCGCACGGGTTTCCCCTGCGCTTGATCGCTCCCTCCAAATACGGCTACAAAAATCCCAAGGCAATCCTGGAAATGGAATATGTTGCCGAGCAACAAGCAGGAACCTGGAGCAAAATCGGCCCCTATTCGCCGGACGGCACCATCCTGCCAGGAACAGACCATCCTCTGGAATTCGGCAAGCAAGCCCGCAAAATCCCCGGCGGTGAAATCACCGACTACTAGGCGTAGGGCCAGCTCTGCATTGCCCAGCAAGCAGACCAAGCCCTCAAGCGCAATACTTTAATATCATCCCCCTGATAAGGGGGACTGAGGGGGTTGCTTCATTTCCAGAAAAGCCACTATTTAAAAACGGGTTTAACCACAGATAAACACAGATTCAGAAGGAAGGGTTAGTTTTTTCCCCCCTTCTTCAAAGAGGGGGAAAAACCTCCATCAAGCCGAGACAACTCTTTGCCAGCAGCAAAAGTTATTGCCAGTAGCCACCGGCGGGTCGCCGGTTAGCGGGGGGAGGCGGCGATATTACCGCCATCGATGGTGATGATGCTTCCTGTAGTTTTTTCTGCCAGCGCGAGGTTGAGGAACCCCTGCGCCACATCGGTGTCATAGACTTCCTGTTGCAGGAGATTGTTCCTGAAATAATCATCGGGAGTGAGCCCGCGTGCCTGGGCTCTTTCTTTCAGCACATCTTCGGAAAACAGGGCGGTGCGAATGCGATCGGCGTTGATGGCATTAGAGCGGATGCCGTGAGACCCGTAATCCAACGCATACTGTTTGGTGAGTGCCACCACCGCCGCCTTGGGAAGCGCATAGGGACCAAAATTTTTCCCCGGATTGAACGCCGCCTTGGATGCGTTGAACAACAGAACACCTGCTGTTTTTTGTATTAGAAATCTTTTCAGTGCTTCCGAGGCCAGTATCTGATGCGCGAAAAAGTTCAACTCGAAACTGGCACGGAGCGTTTTCATATCCACCTCTCCTACCGCGCCTTGAACAGCATTACCGGCATTGGAAATCAGGATGTCGAGTCCGCCGAAAACCTGCACCACTTGTTCAAACGACTGACGCACAGCCGGTTCATCGGTCACATCCAACACCTGGGTGGCAACACCGACCTTGGACTTTTTGCGTATGGCTTCTGCGACCTCGCTTAAATTGTCCCTGTCAGCAAGAAAAAGATTGGCCCCCTGCTCGGCAAACAGTTTAGCGGTAGCCAGACCGATTCCAGAAGCGGCGCCGGTGATGTAGACGACCTTGCCTTGCAGGGCCGGGGCCTTGCTCTTACCCAGCTTCGCCTGTTCCAGAGACCAGTACTCCATATCGAACAGGTCACTGGAACCCAGTGGCACATAATCACCCAGCGAAAAAGATTTATGGATGATATCAATACTATGCTGATAAATATCGGCGGAGATGCGAGTCTCTTTAACCGTTTTACCGATCGTCACCAAACCTAACCCTACTATCAGCAGAACCCGGGGCAATCGATCCAGTTCCGTTTTATCCATCCCTGAGTTGTTGGTCTCGAAATACTGGTGGTAACTTTCGCAGTACGCATTCAGTGCCTGGGAAACTTCGTCTCTCAACTTGTCTGTATCCTGCCATTGTTGCAGGTTCAGGAGCAGGGGTTTTTGTTTGGTCCGAATCACATGATCGGGAGTGGCCGTGCCGACCTGGGACCAAGCCCCGCACTCCTTGCTGGAAGCGAACTCCTGAGTATCGGCGCGATGATGCAAAACCCAGTCCTTACCCGACTGTTCTTTATAGAGTCCGCGAAGCACAGGTGCCAGCGCACTCATCAAGGTTTCCTCTCCAGCTTTCAAAGCAGGGCCTGCAAGAGGAGTGAGGGATTTAAGCGGTTTTTTTGCGATATATTCTTCTGCAAGGGTCACGGCATGGATGTGCCGGTCGTAACTTTCTTTTGCGCTGTCGCCAAAAGTGAACAACCCGTGATTGATCAGCAACAGCCCTTCCACATCGGGATTTTTCTCATACGCCTCGGCAGAAGCTTTGGCGAGTGCGAAACCGGGCATGATGTAAGTGACGATACCGATCCGGTCGCCATAAATTTCCTTGCACATTTTCTCTGCGTCCGGCTGATTGGCGATGATCAAACTGGCATCCGCATGCGAATGGTCGATGAACTTATGCGGCAGGAATGCGTGCAGAAGCGTCTCCACAGACGGGTTGGGGGAGGACGCATCCAGCAGATGCGTTCTCTGCTCATTGACCATTTCCTCATCGCTCAACCGATCCAGGCTTCTCAGTTTCTGCAAATAGCCCAGCAGGACGCCGGGAAGGCCCGCAGGCTCCAGTGTATCCAGATCCCAGCCACTGCCCTTAACATAAAGCACATCCACCTCTTCGTTCACCTTGTTGCGGGTGCGCGACTTGACTGATGTGTTGCCGCCTCCATGCAGAACCAGCGAGGGGTCCGCACCGATCAACCGTGAAGTGTAAACACGAAGCGCGATGTCTTCAGCAACATCGCTATATTTTTCGATAGCCGCTTTGGCATCCGCATCGTTCCATTTATTTTCCATAACTCTTCCAGCAAAAATGTTTCACGTTAAATGCACCAGCTCGTCGGTGCAATTTGTAGCCGCTGACCGCTATGATTCCAACCAGAGCAACAGGGGGAAGCAACCAGAAGTAAAAAGAGTACCCGAACAAGTACATATAATACCAGATGCAAAATAATCATCCAGCCGAAAAGAAACCGCCAGTGCCAGGAATGTTCCACCCAAACCAGATCCCGCTTCCGTGTCATAGGGTCTTTGCTCGCCACCCAATAAACCGCTGTCAACAGCAAAAGAGTGGTCGCAGGCTCGCTCATAAAATCTTCAGAGTAATATCAGGCAAGCGTTAAATGGATTTTGGATTTCGTCATTGTGGAGCAGAAACTATGGCAAAAACACGCTTCGGATGGAATTTCCCCAGGAACCTCTAACTCCTTGTTTATAATAATTATTCAGGCTGGTCAAAAATTGGTCTTTGGCTTTTGGCTTTTTCCTGCTACAAAGCCCTCTGAATTGATTAAATTTAAAGGTTGATAAAATGCTTGCCCAAATACACGTCACGTTCAAGGAAGGGGTTCTCGATCCACAGGGGAAAACCGTCCACCATGCGTTGAACGACTTGGGATATGACGAGGTACTGGACGTGAATATCGGCAAATATTTGGAAATCAAACTTGATTCTGCATCGGAAGAAGAAGCCGAAATAAGGGTTCGGGAAATGTGCGAACAACTCCTGGCGAATACGGTGATTGAATCCTTCCGTTTCACACTTGTTCCCACTGAATAACACTCCAAAACGAATCGAATCGGAATAAAATGAAGTGCGGCATTGTTGTATTCCCCGGGTCCAATTGTGACCACGATTGTTATCACATCCTCAAACATATCCTGAATCAGGAAACCCACTGGCTGTGGCATAAAGAGGAAGCCAGTCTGGAGTCCTTCGATCTCGTGGTTCTGCCTGGCGGCTTCTCTTATGGAGATTACCTTCGGGCCGGAGCTATCGCCCGTTTTTCTCCGATCATGAATTCAATCACTCGCTTTGCCAAAAATGGCGGCAAGGTGCTGGGCATTTGCAACGGCTTCCAAATTCTGCTGGAATGCGGCTTGCTACCTGGGGTCTTGATCCAGAACCAGTCACGAAAATTTATCTGTAAAAATGTGTTCGTCTCTGTTGATAACCCGGATACGGCCTTCACCCAGAATTGTGGTGAAAAAAACGTTCTGGAAATACCCATCGCCCACCATCAGGGGAGCTATTATATCGACCCCCATTCATTGGGCCAGCTTGAGGAAAACGGGCAGATCATCTTCCGCTATTGCGATACTAACGGAAATGTTTCGGCGGAGTCCAACCCCAACGGCTCTGTAGGCTCTGTGGCAGGGGTAGCCAATGAGCAAAAAAATGTGATGGGAATGATGCCGCATCCGGAACGTTGTGCCGACCCACTATGGTCAAGAATCGATGGCCAAATTATTTTTCAATCCCTGATTTCAAATTCCTGACACTGTGGCTAAATCAAAAAAAAATCGACCTGGTCCCGAGATCACACCTGAAATCGTCCGAGAACACGGTTTGACCGTGGAAGAGTTTCGGCGCATTCTTGATCTGATCGACCGACCACCGAACCTGACGGAGCTGGGTATTTTTTCCGTTATGTGGAGCGAACATTGCAGTTATAAAAGCTCCCGGCCTTATTTAAGGAAACTACCGGTCGAAGGCCCGAACGTCCTGCAAGGCCCAGGGGAAAACGCGGGAGTCATAGACATTGGCGATGGCCTTGCTGTCGTATTCAAAATTGAAAGCCACAACCATCCCTCCTTCATCGAACCCCATCAAGGTGCCGCAACCGGTGTAGGCGGTATCATGCGAGATATCTTCACCATGGGCGCGCGACCCATTGCCTTGATGAATTCATTACGTTTCGGAGATTGGGAAGAACCCCGCACCCGCTTTCTGCTCAATGGTGTCGTCGATGGTATCGCCAGCTACGGCAACTGTACCGGCGTCCCCACCGTGGGCGGGGAAATCTATTTTGATTCCTGTTACAACGGCAATATTCTGGTCAACGCATTCTGCCTGGGGCTGGTCAAATCAGACCGCATCTTTCTCGCTGGCGCAGGCGGAGTGGGCAACCAAATCCTCTATGTTGGCTCCAAAACCGGACGCGACGGGATTCATGGTGCCAGCCTTCTGGCTTCTTCCGAGTTTGATGAAACCACAGAAGACAAGCGACCCACCGTGCAGGTCGGTGACCCGTTTACCGAAAAACTGTTGATCGAAGCCTGCCTGGAATTGTTTGAGTGCGACTGGGTGGTGGGCGTGCAGGATATGGGTGCCGCAGGGCTCACCTCGTCTTCATTTGAAATGGCTCACCGGGCCGAAACCGGGGTGTTCATGGATCTATCGAAAGTTCCTCTGAGAGAAGAAGGCATGATTCCCTACGAAATCCTGCTTTCAGAATCCCAGGAGCGCATGCTGTTCGTGATTAAACCGGGGCATGAAAAAGAAGCCTTTGCCATACTCGACAAATGGGGACTGGACGGGGCAATCATCGGCGAGGTGATCGAGGAACCCTGTGTGCGCATCCAGTTTGATGGCAAAGAGGTGGTGAACCTGCCGGTCTTTCCGGTTGTCGATGGAGCACTGGACCTGAAACGGGAAACAAAACGCCCTGAGTATCTCGATCAAGTGGTGCAGATAGACTTGACCGAACTTCCCGACTTTTCACATGGCGACGCGGCTTTGAAAAAACTTCTGGCCTGCCCCAATATCGCCAGCAAGGAATGGGCCTTTGAGCAATACGACCATATGGTGCGTCTGAATACGCTGGTTTTGCCCGGCTCGGACGCGGCTGTCCTGCGCGTGAAAGACACGCAAAAAGCGATAGCCATATCGGTAGACTGCAACAGCCGTTATTGCTATCTCGACCCCTATGAGGGCGCGGCTATTGCTGTTGCCGAAGCCTGCCGCAATGTGGTGTGCTCTGGCGCGAAACCAATTGGCCTGACCAATTGCCTGAATTTTGGCAACCCCGAAAAACCCGAAATCATGTGGCAATTCCAACAGGCGGTAGAGGGCATGGGCGATGCCTGCAGGTTTTTTGATATTCCGGTAGTCAGTGGTAACGTCAGCCTCTATAATGAGACAAAAGGGGATGCCATTTATCCGACTCCAACTGTTGCTGTTGTGGGTCTGGTCGAGGATCAAAAACAGATCATGACCCAGGGATTTAAAAAATCCGGGGATCAAATTGCTCTCATCGGTTTTACCATGGAAGAATTGGGAGGAACCGAATACCTGAAAACCATGTTTGATCGCAGTGATGGGAAACCTCCCGTTCTGGATCGAAAGCACGAGAAACAGGTTCAAGATTTTTGTCTGGAACTGATCCAAAAGGGTTTTATTTCTTCGGCGCATGATTGTTCTGAAGGAGGCTTGGCAATTGCAGTGGCGGAATCTTGTTTTTCGTACGGAGGCCAGACTTTGGGGGCCACACTCACACTGGAATCCACATTGAGAAATGATACGCTGTTATTCGGGGAAACCCTGTCACGCATTATTATTTCTTTTCCCGAAGAACGAACCAACGAAATCGAAGACTTGGCTATGGCGTTTCCAGTCGACTTTTCCCTGATTGGGAAAGTGGGCGGTTCTCATTTCACGGTAACGGTCAATGGGAAAGAAGTCATCAAACAGGAAGTTAATATTTTAAAAAATATCTGGAAAACCTCTCTGGGAAATTATGCTGGACAAGTTACATGAAGAATGTGGGGTCGTTGGGGTTTATGGTCACCCTGAGGCTGCCAATCTAGTTTATCTCGGACTCTATGCACTGCAACACCGGGGACAGGAAAGTGCGGGCATTGTCGCCAGCACCCATTCCAAAATGCGTCTTGAGGTGGGCATGGGTCTGGTCGCCGATATCTTTGACCCTGGCCGAATCCTGAAACTGCCGGGGCCTTTGGCCATCGGCCATAACCGTTACTCCACCGCCGGAAGAAGCGAACTGGTCAACGCCCAACCCTGCATGATTAACTATTCATCCGGGTCTCTGGCATTGGCTCATAACGGCAACCTTGTTAACGCCCAAACCATTCGCAAAGAACTGGGCGGCAAGGGAGCAATTTTCCAGTCCACCAACGACAGCGAGGTCATCGTGCATTTGATGGCCCAGTCGAAAGCCGAAACTTTCATCGACCAGGCCGCCGAAGCCCTGAGGCAAGTCAGTGGTGCCTACTCACTGGTCCTGATGACGAAGACGGAATTACTGGCCGCACGCGACCCACACGGGTTTCGTCCCCTTTGTCTGGGGAAACTCGATGGTGCCTACATCGTGGCTTCGGAAACCTGTGTCATGGATCTTATCGAGGCGGAATTCATCCGGGAGGTTGAGCCTGGCGAAGTACTCCTGATCAACGATCAAGGAGTCCAATCATTTTTTCCTTTTAAAAAAGTTGACACTAAACACTGCGTGTTTGAACATATTTATTTTGCGCGCCCGGACAGTTTTATGTTTGGGGAACATGTGTACACGGCACGCAAGGATATGGGCCGGGCCATGGCTCAAGAAAGCCCCGCCGATGTCGACCTCGTAGTTCCGGTACCCGACTCGGGGGTTGTTTCGGCAATGGGTTTTGCCGAAGAGAGCAACACCCCCTTTGAAATGGGCCTCATCCGCAACCATTATGTCGGCAGGACTTTTATTGAACCGCAATCACAGATCCGACACTTTGGTGTAAAACTTAAACTGAACCCGGTAAAAGAAATAATCAATGGCAAACGTGTCGCCATCATTGACGATTCCATCGTCCGTGGCACCACCAGCAGAAAGATCGTAAAAATGCTTCGGGATGCCGGAGCCAAAGAAGTTCACCTGCGCATTTCAGCTCCGCCCATCCTGCATTCCTGTTTTTACGGCATCGATACACCTAACAAAGAAGAGTTGATCGCCCACACACATAATCTCGAAGAAACGCGCCAGTACCTGGCGGCAGATTCTCTGGCCTACCTCAGCCTTGAAAAAATGATGGAAGTGTTGGAAAACGGAAAGAAAAAATTCTGCTCCGCCTGCTTTGATGGCAATTATCCGGTCCCAATCATCGACAAGAAACCGGACACCGACCAGATGGGATTATTTGCCAACGAGAATTTTCAGTAGCTTGGATTTAAGGAGACAAAGGGGGGTCAACCTGTGGCGACACGGGAGACTGTTCCAGAATTTCACCCAGCTCTTTGAGTTCTTTACGGTACTGCACCAGCGATTGGTCCAGTTGCTCCTGCGATTCCAGAATCCTGCTGTAAGTACGCCGAATCTTGTCGTAGTCGCCCTTGCTTAAAGTCAGTTTCTGGTCCTTGCCCGGTGCCGACGGGGCTTGAGTTCCGGCCACCTGTGAGACAGGCTCTTCGTCAGATTCACGGGCAAACCCGGTGAATATTTTCTCCAACGCTTCATCCAGGGTCCGTTCCATGGCGATGCTGTCTTCATAACTGACAATGACGCGCTTGAGTTCAGGAATCTTTCCGGCATCGGCTTTCAAATATAACGGCCGCACATAAACCAGAGACTCTTCAATGGGAATGACCAGAAGGGTTCCCTGAATAACGCTCGACCCGCGCTGGTCCCATAACGAAATCTGCCGGGAAATCTCAGCGTCCTGATTGATCCGGGCTACTATCTGGCTGGGGCCAAACACAAGTTTCTGTTTGGGAAACGTATACACATCCAGCTTGCCATATTGTTCCCCATCACTTCGCGCCACCATCCAGGCTGAGAGGTTGCTCTTTCCTCTTGGCGTGTAGGGAAGCATGAGAATATATTCCTCTCGGTCCTCTCCCGGAAGCTTCATGATCGTGTAATAGGGTTGCATAATTTGCCCATCAATTTCAGGTATCTCCCACTGGTCCTCCTTGTTATAGAAAACCTGCGGCCGTTTCATATGATAGGTGGCATAAATATGCGTCTGAATCTTGAACAGGTCGATGGGATAACGAGTATGACTGCGTAAATCTTCCGGCATCTGGCTCAGGTCTTTGAACAGGTCCGGGAAAATATTCCGATAGGTCTGAATAATCGGGTCGGCCTCATCGGCAATATAAAAATTCATCGAACCATCATAGGCATCAATGGAAATTTTTACGGAGTTGCGCACATAGTTACCGAACCGGGGAATTTTCGGCGAATAAGGAAAATGATCACTAACCGTATACGCGTCATAGAGCCAGATAAGGCGGCCCTCTGAAATCACCAGATAGGGGTCGTTGTCCAGCCTGAGAAACGGGGCCACTTTCTCTACCCGGTCCGTGATATTACGATACATCAGGACCCGGCTATCGCTATTGATATCCTGGGAAAAAATTATTTTAAGGGTTTTAAACCGGGCCGCCAGAACGAGCTTGCGGAAAAAAGACCCGACTTCAAAGCCGCCCTTGCCGTCATAGTTCTTGTATACATTTTTTTCCCCTTCAGGATAATCAAACTCCTTGGTCCCCGTGTTGACAAAAACGTGGTCATTAGCCAGTTCCCCAAAATAAATTTCAGGGCGGGTCACAACCAGATCTATATTGGACTGCGGAGGAATATCTTTGATGAGCAACACCGGCAACCCTTCAGGGGTAATCTGGTTTACCGGACTCAACGCGACTCCATAACCATGCGTGAAAGTCAGGTGCTCGTTGATCCAGGTGCGATTGGGCAAGTTGGAAGACAGCAGTTCCCGTGGTGATAACAAGGTCTGACGGTAATCTCCGTTGATTCGGTAGCGGTCATTGTCCACGGACTGGAACTGGTAATACGTCCTGATCTCCTGGATCTGTCCCAGAGTATCGAGAAGCGGTTCCTGATCCCAGAGCCGGATATTTTCAATCGTGGTCGCGTTTTGCCGGATGCTTTCCGCTGTCAGGGACGCGGAGCCGGAAAGCTCATGCGCCTCGGTCTGGCTAAGCCCATATGCCGTTAACGCACCGGCAATGGTATGCTCCATATAAGTAGTTTCCTTGACCAGCTCATTCGGATCCACCACAAATTTCTGCAATAACGTCGGATAAAAATTACCAACAAAAACTACCAGCGCCAATCCCGATCCCGAAAGCACGATCTTTTTCATACCGGGCCGGACAAGCCCAAAAAATGAAACCACTGCGGCAACAAGAGAAACAATGATCGAAAGATAAAGCACCGGGATTTTTCCATTGTCATCGGCAAATCCGATCCCGGCAACCAAACTGCCTCCCGCTGTCAATAGTTCATAACGCTGGAGATAAAATTCGCTGGCAAAGAGAAGAAAGAACAAACCTGCGAGCCCTGAAAATGTACGCCGTGCGTCAGGAAGAATAACCACCCCTGTCGGCCCAACATAAATAAAACGCTTGAAAAAATAAATCAGCCCCACGCCAAGGGAAATCACGATCATCGTTTCCCACAGCAAAGACTTCACCAGCAACCAAAGAGGCAGGGTAAAAAAGTAAAAAGAAATATCTTTGCCAAATATGGGATCCGCCTCGCCGTACGGGGAAGCGTTCAGGTATTGCAAAATAATTTCCCATTGCTGGGCCATCACCAGTCCCGTCATGGCGGCCAAAACCAAGGGGGCTATCAGAATAAGTAGTTTTAAGTTGCTGGCCATGAAATCCAGCAAAGGCACCTCTCGCCGAACCTGGTCCGACAAAAGAATCGGAAGGTGAGAGGTTTTCTTGAGCACCCGACTTAAAAAACCAAATGTCAGCAGGAAAAACAAAACGCCGACCAGCATTCCAAACCCGACTTGCGACACCAGCATCGTCCATAGAACGGAGGCGATACCGTGACTTTCAAACCACAGCAAATCAATATAAAAAGAAAGAATTTTATCGGCAAAAAGCGAGCCGACAAAAACCACTGCCGCAAAAAGAAACAACCCTTTTTTCATCTTCTCCATCATCCTACCTCAATTTTCCTTCCATTTTATGGAACAACCCATAGAAGAGATTTGCTCACCGGACACTTCCTGCCCCGCAACAATGCAATCGAGGGCCTCTTTTAAATCTCTTCGGGTCACCTTCTCCTCATGCTCCCAACTGTCATCGATCCTGCCGCGATACAAAAGTTTCCGCTCCGCCCCATAAACATAAATATCAGGCGTGCACACGGCATCATAGGCCCTGGCCGTCTCTTGAGAAGCATCGAACAAATAAGGGAAGTTAATGCCTTTTTCCTTTGCGATCTTCTGCATATTTTCAAAAGAGTCATCGGGATAACGTTCCGCATCATTGGAGTTGATGCCTATCAACTGAACGCTCTCTGTCTCTTTCTGTAAATCAATCAACCGCTGGAACACTGCCTTGACATAAGGGCAATGGTTGCACATGAAAATAATCACCAGAATCTTTTTCTCAGAAAAACTCTCCAGGGAAACCGTCTTCCCGTCTACTCCGGGAAGCTTGAAATCCACTGCCGGGGTTCCCAACGGAACCATGGTGGAATGCATTAAAGCCATAGTAAATTACTCAGGATAAAGATCATGGATCGGTTCATGCTATCAGCCTTTTGGAACGGGCTCAATATAAAACGCAGGTTTCTCAAGATGACGACTTGCAGGTCATCCCCGTAACGCGGCAGGTATAACAGGCAGAATGGGACAACGCAAAGGGGCGCAAGGTTTCCTGGATCGTGTTTCCCATGCGAGCCTTTGGATTATCGACGAGAATCGGGCAGACATAAACACCTTCGCCAGTTGCCATACGTGAAGTCGAGCACTGGAGTTGGGTAATATCAAAGTTTTCGAAACATTTTTCTGTCACGCGTTCTTCATCACTATAGGAACGCTCATTGTCAGCCAGTTTGCCCAGCAAAAAGCCAGGAAGTATCTTGATTTGCGGTTTTGGAACCCCGTTGGCGTGAAGAAACTCGATAAACTTTAATTCCATTTCCGCGTCTTGCTCCTCCTCCCAAGTTCGCGTGATGGCAAGGTTCGGCGAAAACCCAGCCTGAGCGAGACACTCAATGCCGGCTATGGCTTTTCTGTAAGCGTTTTTTCCGCGTATGATATCGTTGGCCTCTTCCTCAAAGCTTTCCATGCTCACCCTGAAGTTCAAGGGGTGGTCGGATGAATCCTGAATCTCCCGTAACTGCCGGGCCTTTTCAGGGGTGATCTGTGTCCCATTAGTCAGAACATCCAGAGGCCCATAGCGCAGGATCAAGGCCAGAATTTCAAAAATCTCCGGATTGATGAACACTTCACCACCGGTAATGTAATAGTCTTTGACACCCAGAGTTTTAGATTCTTCCAGCCTTTCTTTGACCTGGGCAAGGCTCATCATGGCGATGGTATCGTTCTTCGGCCCACAACTGATAAAACAATGTGTGCATTCCAGATTGCACAGCGTGCCCCCGACCTGCAACCATAACGTCTCCAGGTTTTTCAAAGGCACTTCAGGAATTGTTCTATTGTTCGAATTTTTTACTTGAGTATCCATGTTATGCGGCGAGCCGCCGCTAGCCGGTTAGAGGCCTGCGGACTCGAATGAGTCGCTGACGTTTCGGATGCGTAGTTTGCGCCGGAGTGCCGCGAAACCCGCCGAAGTTTTTTTCCCAAGACCCGACCGGTACACCGGTGTTACTGCAAGCCGGGCCTGGAGCGGATCTTCCGTAAAGAACCGGGTATCGAGTGGACTCAAAAAACGGCAGGTTGGATACAACCATTTCAACGGTAATCGGTTGCGTTGAACCGCCTTGTCCATATGCTCGGCCAGTTCTACCAGTTCACGGTACCCGTTCGGATTTTCGGTGCTATCATGTTGCAAAAAAATCAAGGGAATGATTCCCGAGTCCGCCAACCGATCAATGCCTTCCTTGCTTCGCGAATGAGATTCCGGCCCCGGCACCAGATCGGTCCAGACCGTACCAGGCGGAAAAATTCCTGCGGCATATTCCAAAGCAGAATGAACTTGTTTTGCGGTCATTACTTTTTTCGACTTGATCGCTCCGGAAAAACCACCCAGAGGAAAATCGATGATGTCGAATCCGGACGCATACATGAGGTCAATGGTGCTATGGTTCGAAGGGGGAAATCCTTTAAGCGCGACAAAGGTATTGAACCGTTTTTTGATCGCCTCTACCAGCGGTGCCAAACGACTGAAACCTCGGTCGGCCTCCTCGCTGAAGTCCATGTTCAACTGCACCAGATCCGCAGCCCCTTCTTCGAAAGCCGACTGGATGACAGAAAGAATGGCTTCGACCGGCATACTCAATTTTTTGCCCCGACCCATAGCGCGGAGAAAAATATTCAGGCAATACCCATCGAGGCAGATATTTTCAGAAACCGGCGTGCGTTGCCGCAACTGCCGCTTGAGAAATTCTGGAAGCGGAATGATTCCTACTTCAATCTCCCCTTCCCTCATATGGAGCCGCAACCGGTCTTCATGACAAACCAGTTTTGGCCCGTCCTGATCCGGTGCATTCAGGTTTGCCTTGACGATAAAGTCTTCCGCCAAAGCGAGGGTGATCTCTTCGCCCGGCTCGCCGGAACAGAGTCCCCCGGAAATCTCTGTAAGCCCCTGCAGTAAAGCAGGGATCGTAATCCCTCTCTGGATCAAGCCCAGTTTAATCTGTCCGTGATAAATTTTATCCATAGCCATCATTGATCCAGAATCTTCTGGTGAATACCACCGAACCCGCCGGACGACATCACCAGCACCACATCACCGCTCTCAGCATTTTCAGCTATAAAGGCAACAATGTCATCCACTTCCGCAATATAGTTGGCGTTGCCTCCCTTTTGCCGAATGAGGTCCACCACCCGCTCAGGGTCCAGCCTTTCTTCTTCTTTGATTTTTTCAGGCGCAAATAAACCGGCAAAAACAACCTGGTCGGCGGCGAGAAAACTATCCGGGAAGTCCTGCTCAAACACCTTCCGTTTGGAGGTGGCTGACCGGGGTTCAAACACGGCCCACACCCTTTGCCCCGAGTAAGCTTCTTTCACCGCTTCCAGAGTCAACCGAATGGCCGTTGGGTGATGGGCAAAATCGTCCAGCACCGTTACGCCGTTTTTAATCCCGACTACCTCTTGCCGCCTTTTGATGCCTTGAAAGGATTTAAAGGCAGAGTTTATTTCATCAGCCGTCAGGCCTAATCCTATGCAAAGAGCCGCCACCGCCGCCGCATTTTCCACATTGTGTCGACCAATCATGGCTAACTGAAAATCTGCTTTTTTCTCACCTTGATAAGACAGGGAAAAATAACCGTATCCGCTCTCAAACCGGTAATCGCCAATTTGCCAATCCGCCCCGTCAAGATAGCCATAGGTCTCAACCCTGCAAACGGCTTCTCCCAAAACGTCCTGAATATTTGCATCGGCGTGTTTAACAAGTATAACCCCTTCAGGCCGGATCAGGCTCACATACTTGCGAAAAGCGTCCTTTATCTGGTCCAGGTTTTTAAAAATATCGGCATGGTCGAATTCGATGCCAGTCAGAATCGAAGCGTCCGGACGATAATGCAGGAACTTGGGCCCTTTATCGAAGAAGGCACTGTCATACTCGTCGCCTTCGGTCACAAAATAATCACCCTCAGGCACCTGATGGTTGTTGTTAAAATTTTTCAACCAGCCGCCGACCATGAAACCGGGTTTTCTTCCAGAGGCATGAAGCACCCAACTTAAAAGGGCCGTGGTGGTGGTTTTGCCATGTGTTCCGGTCACCACCAGAGATTTTCGACCTTCCAGAAAAAAATGGGAGAGTGCTTGAGGAAAAGACATATAGTCCAACCCGGCTTGCAACACCGCCTGCACTTCTTCGTTGGTTTTGGAAACCGCGTTACCGATGATGACCAGATCAATATCCCCTGTGATATTTTCCTTTTGGTAACCGGGCAGGACAGGAATTCCCGCGTTTTCCAAAAGCACGCTCATGGGCGGGTAGATATGAACATCGGACCCCGACACCTTGTAGCCCGCCCCTTTCAACAACCCAGCCAAGGCCGCCATACCGGTGCCGCAGACTGCTATAAGATAAATGTTTTTAATGTCTTTCATAGAAAGGAGGCATTGTAGAAACAACCCCTGGCAAAGTCAACCGGACAGCATACCGGGCCAAACCAGCAGGTTAATAGAATAAATCCTTGAGCTCTGAGAGGTGGTCGATGGAGCAATCGGGACCGGCAGAGGCAATCTCTTTCGGATCGCCAAAACCGTAATTAACAACGCAGGTATAGACCCCGGCGCGTTTGCCCGTCTCAATATCTACCGGGCTGTCACCTACCAGCACCGCCATTTCAGGGGAGCATTGGAAACGATCCAGCAAATGGAGCAACCCTTCCGGATCGGGTTTTTTGGATTTCACGCTGTCACCGCCAAGAATCGCATCGAAACGGTCCAGGCTTTTCAGGGACTCCAGAATGCGCCGCACAAAATCTTCAGGCTTGTTGGAGCAGATCGCCTGCTTTTTGTCGTGAAAATGATCGAGAATCTCACGGCCAAACGGATAGAACCGGGTATGGTTCATCAGGTTTTTCGAGTAATTTTTTCGGAACAGCTCTACAGCGAGAGAAAGGTCCGTGCAGTCCGTGTCATCTATCGACTGGGCCATCAACCTCTCAACCCCCTTGCCGACATATTTACGGATCGTTTCGCGGTCCAGGGTTCTTAACCCCAGTTCCTTCAAGGAGAGGTTGACTGCATCGGCAATGTCGAAAAGGGTATCGACCAGAGTGCCGTCAAAATCGTAGACAATGAGAGAAATTTTTTGCTTATTCATCCCGACAGACTACCCACCCCCGTAGGAGGAAATATGATCGTCATTGCGAACGAAGTGAAGCAACCCAGCGAAACTCTGGATCGCCACGCCGCTTTGCGGCTCGCGATGACGGGCTATGCAAACCCCCTTGTCAGGGGGAGTTATTAAAGTATTACGCTTGAGTACGCAGTCTGCTTTGCGGGCAATGCAGTACTGGCCCCACGCCTAGTGGCTAGTAGCTGGATTCGTAACGATAGGCTTTGACGATATTTTTGTCGTCAAACAAGATGACCAGCCCTTTCGACTGCCCTTCACCGATCGCCTGCCAGGTATCGAGTTGATAGGTCCACATGGTGTAGTTGTTTTCTGTCCCTTCCTTGTAGGGAACCCCAAACCAGTCCAGGATTTCGATCTGGGTCGTCACATTATTTTGAATGTTTTTGACTTTGGAGCTGTCAAAATTTTTCCCGACCGTACCGCAACCCACCACAAACATGCAAAGAGCCAGAAGGAAAACACGCACGAATTTCATAAACCCCTCCTTCGTTTTGATTAAAGGGAGTGTAACAAATCTTCAGCGGAAAGTATAATCTTGCAAAACCTGCCCCTTGGAAGGTGAAGGCCTCCAGATCAAGAGGGATTTTTATTGAGGGTGATGCTTGCGGTATTCGGTGAGGATGCTTTCAACCCGTGTGTGGGAATGGGTCGGCAGTCTTCCACCAATATGGGAAACCACCTGCGCCGCACAATAGGAACCAATGATGGCCGAGTCTTTCAATGAGCGGTCATTGATCAAGCCAAAGAGGGCTCCCGCCGCATAAAGGTCTCCGGCTCCGGTGGTATCCACCGCCTTGACAGGAATGGTTCCAACCTGTACCGGGTCATGGCCGCTTTTCCCGGCAAGGGACCCCTTGGACCCCAGAGTCAGAAACAGGGTGTCCACCAATGCCAGCAGTTTATCAAACGCCTTGCGTGAATCGGTTTCCCCGGTCATGGCCTGGGCTTCCACCTCATTGCAAAAAAGAATATCAACGTGCCACTGGATAAAGTCCATCAAGCTGTCTTTGAAGGAATTGACCACAAACGCGTCACTCAAAGTAAACGCAACCGGGATATCCTGTTTTTTAGCAATCTGCGCCATACGGAGTCCGGCCTCACGGGTTTCGTCTCCGGTCCACAAATAGCCTTCCACATAAACTGCTTTGGCATTTTGGATGATGGTTTCATCTACATTGTCGGCATGAAGCAATGAAGAGACACCCAGGTTCGTCAGCATCGTGCGTTCGGCATCCGGAGTGATGAGGATCACGCAGGTGCCTGTACCCCCGTCACCGGAACCGGGCCCACAGAATCCAACCTGACAGGACTGCATGTCTTCCGTGTAATGTTTCCCATTATCATCGTTTGCCACACGGCCCAGGTAGTAGGACTTCGCCCCCAGAACGCTGGCTCCATGAATGGTATTGGCGGCGGAACCGCCGGATGAAAGTTTCTGCGGCTTTGACAGCAGGGTTTTTAAAATTTTCTCCTGATCGGCCACGGAGGTAAGAGTCATACCACCTTTGGTCACAGCCAGCTCTTTTATAAAAGCTTCGTCGACCTGAACTTCAATATCAACCAGCGCATTTCCTATTCCTACCAGATCGTAATTCATAAATAGTATTCGATTTAAATTTTTAGTGGATTATTCAACTAACGGGCTTGGCAAACATTCTATAAGCGATAAGGCCAAAAAGTGAGACCCCTGCCACAAAAAAAGCGCCTCCCGAAGCCTGGGCGATCAGTGCGATGGACTCTTTTGCCGCACCCGTTGACCCCATCCCCGGAGCCAGGAACCCGGCCAGCATCCAGAAGACTCCATAGCCCAGACTGCCAAAGCCGCTGAGCAGGGAGATTCCCATTTGTGCGCGGGCAGGGAAACTCAGCCACGCCACCAGCAATGAAAACGCAATACTGATAACCCCCATAGTCTGCGAATGCAGATGAGCCCGCTTCATATAAACCCAGGACTTCTTAACCACCTTGTCGGCCTTGGCCTGATCACCTGCGTAAACTTTGGATAGTGCCTGTTCGGCACTGCCCTTCAGCGTACCCTTTATGCTATCTTCGCAACAACCAAACGACAACCCCATTGCCCCACCAAACAGAATAGCCATCATAGCAACCAAAACCCCGTATTTAATGTGCGAAAATTCGATCATGGTCTCACCTGAATTTTTTGTTAATTAGCGCCACTTAAGTCAGAGTCGCCAATATACCGGGATTTGTCAATTGTAAATTTATTTTTAACAGAGTAGAATTTCTCCTGATGAAAAGTGTCCGTCATAAAACCATAACAATCGTTGCCCTGCATGCGCTCTGTTTCCTTTTGGCAGTTCCCCTTCCCGCAAGTGCCGAAACCTATGAAAAGGGCGTTCTGTTATTCCAAAAGAAAATCAAGAAAATCCTTTCCAGTTCCTGCCTGAGAAAAAATAATTTTGGAATTAAAATTTACTCGCTGGATCGGGGTGAATCCCTTTTTGAATTACGCGCCCAAAAGGCATTCGTTCCCGCATCGAATTTAAAAGTTCTCACTACCGCAGTCGCCCTTGAAGCCCTCGGTCCTAATTACCGATTTCCCACACGGCTTTATACAGACGGCGTCTTAAAAGATGGGGTGTTAGACGGCAATCTTTATATCAAGGGTTATGGGGACCCAAAGTTTGTCACCGAACAAATGTGGTTGCTGGTCAACAAGTTGAAAAATCTCCCGGTAAAAAAAATCACCGGCAATATTATTGGCGACGATTCTTTTTTTGATAACCAGAAAAGGGTGAAGACCTGGATCAAAAACCCAGGTGCGCAGGCCTATGAAGCTCCACTGGGGGCATTGTCTTTCAACTTCAACACGGTTCAGGCCGATGTGAGCCCCGGCCCAAAGGTAGGAAGCAGACCAAAAATAGTTATCGAGCCTGACACCGAATACACCACTCTCGACAATCAGGCCAGAACCCTCAAGCCCGGCAGGCGAAACCGGCTGATCGTCAATCGTCTGGACCGAGATGGGTTTGATGAAATTACGGTTTCAGGAGGAATCCGGCTGGACCAGGCCCGCGCCCGGTATTTCTTAAACATTACCGACCCCACTCAGTACACTCTGAGCACGCTGAAAAAATATCTTGGACATGTAGGCATCCAATTCCATGGCAAAATTGAAAAGGCCATGGTTCCTGAAACCGTGACAAAGTTATTAACTCACGAATCAGAACCTCTTACGCTGGCACTCCAGGGTCTCAATAAATTCAGCAACAATTTTGTGGCGGAACAAATTTTAAAAACCATCGGTGCCGAGAAGTATGGCACACCGGGTACAACCTTGAAAGGCCTTAAAGCCTTTGAGGACTACCTGATGGGGCTGGGATACCAGCCTGACCAATATGAAATCCTGGATGGTTCCGGCTTGTCCCGGCAAAATCGGCTATCTCCGCAAATGATGATCGACATCCTTCGCCATGTCAAAAATGACCTGGGAGTGTACCCGGAATTTGTCTCGGCACTCGGGGTAATGGGTGTGGATGGGAATGTAAAAAACAGGATGAGGGGCGTAAAAAGCGCGGGCCGGGCTCGAGTCAAAACCGGAACCCTGAATTTTGTCAGCGCACTTTCCGGTTATTTTCAGTCCGGGGATGGAGAAACTTTTGCTTTTTCTATTTTGATGAATAGCCTGAAATGTTCCAATGGCAGAATCAAACGACTGCAGGATCAGATCATTCGAGAAGGATTATATTTCCAGCGCATTCCCACAGGCAGTGTCATTGCTGAGGACCAGGGAAAACCTGCTCCTTAGAGCACCGCTTATTGTCAGCCAAAAACCTTGCGATTTTCTTTGCGGTCATTTTCCAGGATTTTATTCCAATCCCTTTTCACATGGGGGGAGGCCTGAAAATCTTCATAAATAGATTTCGCCAGTTCCATGCGATCAATACCTTCCGGCGCCACTTGAATATCCAACTGTGCCAGAGCCATGTCAAAATCCCGATCCAGCAAGGCCGCGGAATCCATACCACACTCTTTCAGTGCCTGACGAACAGTCGCAGGCTCCTGACCAAAGCGTCGCGCAACCTCATTGAGATTGGAAGGCCGATATTCCTTTTTAGGTCCGATACCCAAATGGTAGGCGCAGAACAGGTTGAAAGGTTCCAAGCCCCCGGTTAAAGGTTTTTCCGAAACTGGCGGATTCTTGACTGCGGCATCAACAGGTTGCCGCGAAGGCGAAGTTCTTCCATTCGCCCGATCCGGTCTTTCCCGATAAGGAGTTTTTCCTCCACCCTGACCATTTGCATTGCTGTCATTATTCCGGTTTGGCCGGGAAGGATTTCTGGGGTTTTGGGGTTTGCGGTTACTCGTTCCGCCTGACCTGTTCTTACTGGTCGATGTGAGATGAGAGGTCAATGCCTGTGAAGAAGAAGCACTGGAGGAAACCCATGGATGGAGTCCTCCTTTTCTGGCCCCTGAATTTTGATTTTGTTTTTTTCCGGATGGGTTTCCTTGACGATTTTGAGGCTTCCTGGGGTTGCCCCCGCTTTTCCGGAATGAGCCTGTTTTTTTCAAAACGGTACTCCTTTAAAAAGTATGTGCTGTGTCATGATTATTATCATCCTTTTTGTTTTTTGGTAATGTCCATCAGTTTTTTGAGTGGTTGGATGTCAAATGTTCAAGCTCATCCACCAATGTGGAAAATTTTGCCAATGCGGTTCGAACCGGTTCAGGGGAAAGCATGTCCACTCCTGCCGATTTCAAAAGGTCTATCGGATATTTCGAACCCCCTGATTTTAAAAAACCCAGGTAGTCGTTCAACTCCGCGTCTCCCCCGGAAAGAACCCGGTCTGCCAGGGCATAAGCGGCGGAAATTCCCGTAGCATATTTATAAACATAGAAACTGAAATAAAAATGCGGGATGCGAAAACATTCCAGGGGCAGGCAGTCGTCCAGAACTACCTCAGGACCAAAATAGCGTTCCAGAAGACCACTATAAATCTTTTTGAAAGATTCCAGCGTCAGGGGCTCACTACCTTCAGCCGCCTTATACACCTGATGCTCGAATTCTGCAAACATAGTCTGCCGATATAATGTACCCCGAAAGTTATCGATTTCCCTGCAAACGAGATAAATTCGCATATCCGGGTCAATATCCTGGCCCAGAAAATGCCGGGTCAAAAGGGCTTCGTTAAAGGTGGAAGCCACCTCAGCCACAAAAATTGTGTAATCGGAGTAGAGATAATCCTGATTTTTTCTGGAATACAACGAATGCATCGAATGCCCTGCTTCATGGGCCAGTGTGTACACGCTGTTGATATTGTCTTCCCGATAATTCATGAGAATGAACGGATTCGAATCGTAGCATCCGGATGAATAAGCCCCACTCCGCTTGCCCTTGTTTTCATACCGGTCTGTCCAGCGGTCGGTCGTCAACCCACGCGTCACTTGTTCGACATAATCCTCGCCCAACGGACTCAAGGCCGTTCGAATCTCCTGCACAGCCTGTTCGAAAGACATATGCCAGTTAATGCCCCCCACCAGCGGGACACTGCAATCATAGGTATGCAGTTCATCCAGTTTTAGCAGGCGTTTTCTCAAACCGAAATATTTATAGAGCGGACCCAGGTTCTCATGTACCGACTCGATCAGGTTGTCATAAACCTCTACGGGAATATTTTCTGAAAATAACGCCTTGGCCCGGTAACTGGGAAAGTTTTTGGCCCGCGAATAAAACAAGTCCTTTTTAATGCTCCCGGCAAGCAAAGTCGAATAAGTATATTGATGCGACTCATAAGCCTTGTAGTAAGTATGAAAAGTGTCCTGCCTTACCCGGCGGTCATAACTCTGCAAAAGGCTCTGAAAGTTTCCGTGAGTGAGGGAAACCGTTTCACCGTTTTCATCCTCAATCGTTCCCAGTTGCAAGTCGGCATTATCGAGCATATCAAATGCGTTCTGCATGGTCCGTCCCATTTCCCCGGAAGCGGCCAAAAGCGCCTCCTCCTTTTCAGAGAGGGTGTGCTCCCGGTAACGCAAAATCTGCTCCAGGTGGAACCGGTAAAACTCCAGCTCCTTTTCGGCCAAAAACCCACGCATCCTGTCCTCAGGAATGGACATGATTTCTGAGAGTATAAAACTGGAAGCCTTGCTGGCTTCATTGACCAGCATCATGATCTTTTCATAATTTCCCTGGTAAAGGCTGTTGGTCTTGTCCTCATCATTTTTGAGATGCGCGAACGTGTGAAGCTTTTCCAGCTGGCGCGAAAAGTTCATATCAAACTCCAGGCATGCCTTGAGCTTAGACGCAGACTCCGCCAACGTGCCAACAAAGGAAGCGTATGTTTTTATCTCCGCTTCCAATGCGGTCAACTCCGTGCTCCAGTCCACATCAGATGAGTACAGTCCTGCCAAGTCCCATTGGGACTCTACAGAGACTTCATCTCGTGCCAGGGTTCCTGTTTTGGCATCCATAATTCAGGATAGGGCGGGAAACATGAGTCTCCCAATGGTGATTAACATTCTTTACCGGGTTGCCTGTTCTATCGTTTGCAAATGAGTTTCAAGTTTGGCCTGTTTTTCAGAAAGGGTGGTTTTCCTTTTCTCGTCTTTCTCGATGACTTCGGCAGGCGCCTTTTTTACAAAATTCGGGTTGGAGAGTTTCTTATCTAAAAATATGAGGTCTTTTTCAATTTTTTTCAACTCTTTTTCGATGCGATTCTTTTCTTCCTCGAAATCCATCATGCCTGCAAGCGGAATAATCAGGTCCATTTCTCCCAATACCGAAGATGCTGAGACCTCGGGTTTTTCGATATCGGAGCCTATGGTTATTTGATCCACTCGGGCCAATTCGCGGATAAAACCGGCGTGTTCCTTCAGAGTAACTTCCAGATCAGCACGACTGGTTTTGATTAGCGCGTTTAATTTCAAGCCCGGATTCAGGTTCATCTCGCCACGGATGTTGCGCACGCCTGTAATGACTTCCATCACCTTTCCCATGGTCTCTTCCACTTTGGCATCGCTCCTGTCGGCTTTGAATTCGGGAAAAGTGCTGACCATGATACTGTCTCCGGTTTTGGGCAATTTCTGCCAAATCTCTTCCGTAATAAACGGCATGAACGGATGCAGAAGTTTCAGAGACGCCTCCAAAACATGCAGAAGAACATTTTGCGCGACCTTTTTTTCAGGGCCCTCGACCGTTAAACGGGATTTGACAAGCTCGATATACCAGTCACAGTATTCGTTCCAGATGAACTTGTAAACTGTCAGGGCGGCATCGTTGAATTTGAAATCTTCCAGGGCCTGATTGACTTCCTGCGTGGTGTTGTTCAGTCGGCTCAGGATCCACTGATCGGCGATAGACCGGTTCGCCTGCTCATCGAGTTGGCAGGTTCCCTCATAACCTTCCAGGTTCATGAATACAAATCTGGAAGCGTTCCAGAGTTTGTTGCAGAAGTTTCGGTAACCATCAATACGGTCCTCATCGAGCTTAATATCCCGACCCTGAGCGGCAAAAGCCGCCAGCGTAAACCGCAACGCATCGGTACCGTATTGTTCCATGACCGCCAGCGGATCAATTACGTTGCCTTTGGTCTTGCTCATTTTCTGCCCTTCCGCGTCACGGATCAGAGCATGAATATAAACATGTTTAAAAGGCACATCATCCATGAACTTGATTCCCATCATGATCATGCGCGCCACCCAGAAAAACAGGATGTCAAAACCAGTACAAAGAACCGATGTGGGATAAAACTTTTTCAGAGTTTCTGTTTTTTCCGGCCAGCCCAAAGTGGAAAACGGCCAGAGCGCGGAACTGAACCAGGTGTCCAGCACGTCGGTCTCCTGTTCCAGATCCGTTGAAGAACAGGCAGAACATTTTTCGGGAGTTTCCCTGGCAACCTGAACTTCGTCACAGGCTTTGCAGGTCCATGCGGGAATCTGGTGTCCCCACCAGATTTGCCGGGAAATACACCAGTCACGAATATTTTCCATCCATTCAAAATATGTGTTCTCCCAGAATTTCGGGACAATTTTGATAGAACCATTTCTCACCGCTTCCATCGCCGGTTCCGCCAAAGGCTTGGCTCTGACAAACCATTGTTTAGACAAATAGGGTTCAACCACCGTTTTACACCGATAACAATGGCCAACCGAATGGTTGAGGTCTTCTACTTTCAACAGGACTTCCGCGTCTTTTAAATCCTGCACCAGTTTCTTTCTGCATTCAAAGCGGTCCAGCCCTTCATAAGCCTTCCCGGCCTCGGAGTTCATGGTGCCATCGGGAGCCATCACGTTAACCGAAGGGAGGTTGTGCCGCCGCCCGATTTCAAAATCGTTGGGGTCATGTGCAGGAGTTACCTTGAGGGCCCCGGTGCCAAAAGAGGTATCGACATACCCGTCTTCAATGAGTGGGATCTCTCTGTTTACTATAGGCAGGATCAACGTCTTGCCCTTGAATTTCATATAACGCTCATCCTTCGGATTAACCGCTACAGCCGTGTCCCCCAGCATGGTTTCCGGTCGGGTGGTGGCAATGGTGAGAAAACCATCACCCTCTTTAAAAGCGTATTTCACATGATAAAGGTGGCCCTGCATATCCTGATATTCCACTTCAAGATCAGAAAGTGCCGTGTGGCAACGGGGACACCAGTTGATGATATAGTCGCCTTTGTAAATCAGCCCCTCTTCATAGAGCGTGACAAACACCTCGCGAACCGCCTTGGACAAACCCTCATCCATGGTGAAGCGGTCCCGTTGCCAGTCCAGCGAACTGCCCAGTTTTTTCAACTGTTCCGTGATGGTTCCGCCAGATTCGTCACGCCATTTCCACACCCGCTCCACAAACGCGTCACGGCCCAGCGCCTGGCGGTCAGTTCCTTCCGCATGCAATTGACGCTCGACCACATTCTGGGTAGCAATTCCGGCATGGTCTGTGCCCGGTTGCCACAAGGCGTTGAACCCTTGCATACGTTTCCAGCGAGTCAGAATATCCTGCAGGGTATTGTTGAAGGCATGACCAATATGCAGACGCCCTGTAATATTGGGAGGCGGTATGACAATAGAAAAGGGAGGTTTATCAAGCGTCTCATCGGCATGAAAATAGTTTTTTTCCTGCCAGAATTTTCCCCAGCGTTTTTCAACTTCTTCCGGTTCGTAATGTTTATCCAGTTGAATCATTCGGTGGTACTACTCCTTATAATAAAATACAAAAACAATCTCCGCTTTGCCTGAAACGCGCAGGGGAGGCTTCTCATAAACCGCTATATTTTTTGAGGGTAGATCGTAAATGGGGTGGCTAATACATGTCCTGCTTTTTAATTTTCTCTATCTCCTCACGAATCACCCTGCGAGCAATTTCGGGAGTGATCTCTCTCACCACTTCACGGACGGTTCTCAAAATTACCTCGGACAACCCAGAAACCTCTTTTTCCAGAGAAGACCCTAATGACCTTTGCAGTAACTGCCTGACCTCATCTGCAATCGCCTGGGTAAGCGGACTCCCGGTTTCATGGCCCCAATTCTCCGAACTCAAATCGTAGTGTAGAGAATTCATATCCTGATTCTGATCGGCAAACCCGGAAATAGCATCCAGGTTTTCTTTTATATCTTCCGGCGTTGCAGGGCGTTTGCCCACCTCAGTAAACGCGCCCGGAGCAATGCGCTCCAAAAGGTCTTCCGGTTCCGGGACAATCCCTCCCAGCGATGACAACTCAGCGGGATGTACCGGCTTCTCGTGATGAGCAGGGCCTCCACCCGTTACAATCTCCTTGAAAGTGGAATCCAGTTCATCCAAATTGTCCAGTTTGCGTGGGCGAATCTCGGCGAAAATCTCCGGCTCTTCAGTAAAAGCCAAAGCTTGCGGTCTCTCCGAACCGAACTCCTCCCCTTCGAACGGGAATGCCTCCACTTCGGGCGCATCAGGAGCCTGTACAGACTCCTTGAGTTCTTCCACACCACGGATCATTTGATCCATAATGTCGTCATCGGCCAATTCTGTTTCAGGCTCAAGACCCGCGTCCTCCAGAGGTTCGGGGACTTCGGAAAGCTCCATGGGCTCTACCAACTCTTCATCCGTCAACGCAACAGTTTCATCATCCACTGCAAGCGGTTGAGCTTCCTCCAAAACTTCGTCTTCCGCCGACAACTCCACAGGTTCAGGAGACTCGGGAGATCCCATGGGTCTTATATTTGCCATGAGTTCCATTGACTCTTCATCCGTCAATTCGATGGCTTTATCTTCCGCATCGGAAAACCCTTCCGTTGACTCTTCATCCGTCAATTCGATAGCTTCGTCTTCCACACCGGAAAGCCCTTCCGTTGAAAGTTCTTCGACCGATGCCAATAACTCTTCCAGGCTGGGCTCCTCGTTGGGCTCCAAGCCGGCGAGTTCGTCTTCCGTTTCCACCAAATCGACTGCCGCGAGTGGGGCAGTCTCTTCACCGGAAGTTTCCAACAGGCTTTTGACCATGGCAACAATATCATCTGACTTGAACGGTTTTGAGATATGGTTGTCTGCGCCGCAACTTTGGTAGCGCTGTTCATCAAATTCCTCAAAATCGCTGGCAAGAAGCAGGACTTTGATCGCACTCGTTTCCGGGGATTCCTTAATTTTCGCGCTCAACTCAAAACCATCCAAACCCGGCATGTCCACATCAGCCAAAACGATATCAGGCTTAAATTGCGAAATTCGGTCGAGGGCTTCCTGACCATCGCCAATTCCTTCAACCTCCGCGTCCTCAACTTCAAAAGCCATGGACACAATTTTTTGGATGGTAATGCTATCGTCAGCAACCAAAAGTCTAAATGTCATGAATCAATCCTTCGGGATTTTGAAAAGAACTTCTGAAAGACACTGCTAGCCGCAGGGGCAACTGGCAGGAACTCTTTCATCTGAGCCCCTAGTACCCCTTCGGGGCATGAGGGATAATGAAGGGACACAACACTATGGGAGGCAGATGACAGAGACTCGTCAAGCCGCCTATGCTTCCCGCTCACCAGAGAGAGCCATGCTCATACCACCGGGCGTTGCCCGGCGCCTAGTGGGAGTGGGGGAAACCATGCAATCTCAACTGGTTAAGTATAGCATAAACTGTCGGGTCGCAAAAAAAATTAGCCCCAAAACCTCATTTAAACCTTAAAATCATCGATAAGTTTTAGATAGAGTGTATCCCGACTCTATGCTTTAATATGAGTGGTAACATTTTAAGGATCAGATAGTTGGAGGTTTCCAGGTTTTGATTCGCTTGCAATGGATTTCCCATTCCATAAAAAAAATTATACTGGGGTGCTGTGGCAGATTGGTTTTGCTCGGCGCCCTCGCGGTCATCTCTCCCACCAGCGCATTCGCCCTTTATGTTCAAATTGATGGCGTTGCCGATATCAAAACAAACTTCAGCGAGGGCTGTTCATCCATCAAGGACCTTGCCAGCCAGGCAGAGCGTCAGAAAATAGATGTGATCTTGTTCGCGGACTATGCCCGGAATTCCATGGAATTCGGGGTCAAACCTTTTGAAAGAATTTTTAAAAACACTATCCCCGGGCCTTCAGTGCTTGACCGGGGAGTCGGCGGATATTTATCCGAAATCAAAGAAAACGACCGCCAGTTTGAACGCACATTATTGATCCCCGGTGTGGAAACCATTCCTTTTTATTTCTGGAGCGGAAGCAACTACGACAAAAACCTCACAGCCCATAACTGGGACAAACATTTGCTGGTTTTCGGAATGGAGTCCGCTCAGGACTTTGAGCAGTTGCCCCTGCCCAACAGCAATTTCTCAAAAAAATATACCGAGGAGTTTCTCAACAATTTTATAATCGTTGGCTTCATTTTCATGGTAATGGTCGGGGCCGTCTACAAAGGCTATTTCCGGAAAATCACCGTGCCCCTCATGTTGCTCTTTGCCTTGCTGACCCTGAACAACCACCCGTTTCAAAGTTCGCCTTTCGATCCTTATCATGGGGACCGGGGCATGAAGCCTTACCAAAATTTAATAGATTTTGCCACCGCCAAAGGCGCACTGGTTTTCTGGAACCATATGGAAATCGATTCCGGTATCAGTCAGAAGGGCACTACCGTTCTGGAAACCCTGCCCTATCCGGATGACCTGTTGAACACACAAAACTATACCGGGTTCCAGGCTGTGGGCGACAAACCGATCCGTCAAACCGATCCAGGTCAACAATGGGATCAGGTACTCATGGAATACCTGCATGGAGAACGGGAACATCCGGTTTGGGGTTTTGGGGGCAATGATTATTTCTGCGAAGAACAAAAGGGGGACCGGCTAGGCTCCGTTCGCACTATTTTTCTCGTACGGGAAAGGAACAATGACACCGTACTCGATGCCATGAAAAGCGGAAGAATGTACGCCGTCCGCCAGGCCGATGCCAACCGGCTTTCTCTTGATGAGTTTGTCGTCGAGGATCAAAAAGCCGGCAACCAGATAACGATGGGACAGGAACTGGTTGCGACAGACTTCCCCGCCGTCAAACTAAAGCTTCGCTCTGTGCAGGGAGGAAACAAGACCGCCCAGATTCAGATCATCCGCAACGGAGTCCTCGTAAAAGGGGAAACCGTTTCTCTGCCTTATGAATTGACCTGGCGGGATGTCGGGATAGACAGAAAAGAACCCGTTTATTATCGAATCAAGGCAATGGTCTCTCCCACGGACTATCTGGTTTCTAATCCTATTTTCGTAAAATTTGCAGATAACATAGGGGTGGATGTAGCCGCGGCCCCCGTCCCGGTCCCGGCCCCCAAGTCCGCGCCTTCCCCTACTGAAAATTTTATAAAAAAACCAGTCATGCCAACAGCTCCTCCGGTTTCTCAACCTGTAGCACCCAGGGTCGCATCTCTTTCTGGAACCCAGACACAGCCGGCTCGCCCAGTACCGGTTCCAACGCAACCCCGACAACCTCCAGCGCCGGCTCCCGTTCCACAACCCAGTATGCCTCCCGTTGAAATGCCTATGATGGAGGAACCTGCCCCGCAAGAACCGCCCATGGCCGAGTTGGCTCCGGGAAAAGGCTTGATGGTTATGACCGACGGAGTGGCTTTGAAAAAAGGACCGGGAACGGTTTTTCCAAACATCACCAAGCTACGCAGAGGCGAAGAGGTGTATTTCGTGAGAAGAACCAATATCACGTTCAACAACAGAAACTGGCTGGTGGTCAAATATAAAAACCGCTCCGGATATATATGGGAAGGAGTTGTCAAATGGTCCCAGCCACCCGCCGACCCGCGTAACGCTGAACTCAACCCCTTAACAAGGGAGGCAGATGGGCAAGGACTTAATTGAGCCGCAATAAACACAATAGCTTTTCACCTCTCTCTTCATAGGGAGGGGATATTCAAAACAAACCCACTCAGACTATTACATTCTGCCCAGACAGCTATTTGCCAAGCAAGCGGGCTATTGCTATCTGCCTCCCCTGCCAAGGGGCTAGTGGTAGGTGTTTATTTTGGTGCCCTTATCAAGTTGGTAGAGGAACAGGGTTTTATCTTCGCTGACCTTTTCCGGGGTCATGCCGCGCAGGCAGAACCGGTACGAGACAATGCGCACAGACGGTTTTAGTTTTTTTAATATTTCCGGGAACAATTTGTCCACGGCCTGATGGGTGAGATAAAGATAAAGCACATCCGCAGAACCCGGATCGAAATCAAACATATTCCCCCGAACAATTTGTACCCGGTCACTGACCCCGTTCATTCGGGCAAGCAGGCGGGCCATCACAACTTTTAAAGGATCGATCTCTACACCGATGGCTCTGGCGGAAAACTCTTTTGCCGAAGCAATCAGCACCCTGCCCTCCCCGCAACCCAGGTCGCAGACGGTTTCCCCCGGTCGGATATCAGCGAATCGCAAAATCCGCCGGATCGTTCCGGGTAATAGCGGATGCCAGGGAGCCCCGAAGAATATCGGCAGGATCACCATCCCCGCCAGGACCAGCAATGCACCAATTAGAAATATTTCATGAAGTTCAAGCATATTTTTATGAGGACTTAATCACATTGTGTAGCCCCCTCATCCTAGCCTTCTCCCTCCAGGGGAGAAGGAACTTTTTACTCCCTCTCCCTTGAGGGGAGAGGCAAGGCGTAGCCGCGGTGAGGGTGGTTTTATCTTATGGTGCCCATTATAAGTTCTCAAATTGTTCTACCGCGACTGTCAACTCGTCCCATTCCTGCATCAGGATTTTCTCCTCAGCCTTAAGACTGTTCTGTTGTTCCAGAGTTTCCATCAGCCGGGTTTTCTGGTCGGCCTCGTAAATACTGGAGTCGGCAAGTTGCGTTTGCAAGTCCTCGTTGGTTTGCATTAGAACCTCCAAACGGGACTCCACTTTCGCCAATCGTGTTTGCAGGGGTTTCAGGTTTTTATAACGATGGTTTCTCTCTTCCGCTTCCTTTCTTTTCCTCTCCTTTTGCAACTGCGAGGAAGAAGCTTCCTTTGCGAAGTTCGATGAAACCGCAACATCCTGAACCTCTTTCGATTTCGCCCAGTCATAATCACTGTAGTTGCCGGGATAATCTTTGACCGCCCCGGTATCCACTTCCCAGACCCGGTTGATAAAACCATCGAGAAAAAACCGGTCATGAGAAATGACCACCAGACTCCCTTCATAATCAGAAAGAACTGCCGCCAAATGTTCGCGGGACCGCATATCCAAATGGTTTGTCGGCTCATCAAACAAAACCAGTGAAGGCGGACTGGAAGATTTTGCACTGGCGTTTCCACTCTTCGCTGATCCACCGCCACACAACATTCGCGCTAGAGCCAGGCGGGAGCATTCTCCGCCTGAAAGGACAGAAACTTTCTTCTCAACATCCTCACCGGCAAATAAAAACGCCCCGAGAATATTTCGTTTTTCCGTGAGCAGGAGCCCTGGCGCAGATTCTTCCAGAGATTGAAAAACCGTATGGTTAAAGTTAAGCGTCTCGCCCTGGTGTTGGGCAAAATAAGACCGGGACACATTCGCTCCGAGTTTAACCTCTCCACCATCCGGCTGAAGAGCTCCTGCCATCAGTTTCAGCAGGGTGGATTTGCCCGCGCCGTTCTCCCCTACCAGAGCCACTTTCCAGCCCCTTTCAAGGTTGATGGAAAAATTTTCGTACACCTTAAGCCGACCATAACTTTTACAGATGTCATTCACCTCTAAAACATGTCGCCCTGTTCTCGCTGGCTGGGGAAACCGAAAGTGGATTGCCTTTGTACCCTGGGCCGTTTGCACCCGCTCCATTTTTTCCAGCATTTTTATTCGGCTCTGCACCTGAGTGGCCTTGGTATTTTTGGCGCGAAACCTTTCTATAAACCGTTCCACCTCGGCAATTTTACGACCTTGGTTCGCGGCCTGGGACTCCAACAACGCCTCTTTCTCCTGCTTCTGTTTTTCGTAGTCATCATAATTTCCGCTATAAGCCGAAAGTACTCCACGATCCAATTCAATGATCCGGCTTGCCAAAGAGTTTAAAAATCTGCGGTCATGAGAAATGAGCAGGACACTGCCCTCATAAGCTTTCAGGAACGATTCCAGCCAGACTACGGATTTCAAATCCAGATGGTTTGACGGCTCATCCAGCAACAAGATATCGGGACTCTGCAATAACAAGCGCGAAAGCTCGCACCGCATTCTCCAACCCCCGGACAACTGGTCGAGAGGCTGGTCCCACTTTTCAGCTTTGATTCCCAGTCCCAGAAGAATGGTTTTAGCTCGTGCCTCCCGGTCATAACCTCCCAATCGTTCAAACTCGTGTTGCAGGTCTCCGTATCTATCGTGATAAGTCTGGTCCGATTGCAACCGCTCCATTTCCGTTTTCACCTTGAGGAAATGCGGGTCGCCAAGCACCACCCTTTCGAGAACGGTTTCACTGCCCCCTTCCATTTCCTGTTCCAGCAAACCAAAACGCAAACCTTTCCTGAGACTCACCTTACCCGAGTCCGGCGTGGTTTTTCCTGTTATCACTTTGAAGAGAGTGGTCTTGCCGGTACCGTTTTCCCCCACCAGCCCCACCTTTTCTTTTGGACGAAGGTGAAAACTGACATCCTCAAAAAGCACCTTGGAACCAAATTGTAGAACTACTTTCTCAACAAATATCACGAGGTGCCCTCGAGGCAGTGAGGTCTATGCATTTTTATGCTAACCATGGGCAATGCGCCTTTTAAATTAAGGCTATTTACTTTCTCAACAAGTATCACGAGGTAAAAACCCTTTTGGAAAAATTAAATTTATGGGGCTGATCTCAGTTTCGGATTGAAGGCCTCGCGCAATCCTTCGCCGCAAAGGTTGAACGCCAGCACCACAAACAGGATGGTGAATCCGGGAATAAATGTCAGCCAGGGCGCATCAAACAAAAATGTTTTGCCATCCGCAAGGATGTTGCCCCAGGTCGCATCCGGAGGTTGCACACCGAAACCCAGAAAACTTAAAGAGGATTCAGTCAGGATGGCCGTTGCCACGCCGATGGTTGCCGAAACCAGAACCGGGGCGATGGCATTGGGCACCATATGGATGAAGATAATGCGCCATTCGGGAATCGCCTGGCTCCTTGCGGCAATTACGAAATCCTGATCCCGCAAAGATAAGAACTCTGCCCGGACAAACCGCGCGGTTCCCATCCAACTTGTCAGGCCAATCACGATCATGATGTTATAAATACTCGGTGGTAATAACGCGACCACCGTCAGAATCAAAAAGAACGTGGGAAAACAGAGCATGATATCGACAAAACGCATAATGAGTGTATCGACTGTGAGAAACCCCAGCTTCATCCGTCCATAAAAACCGGCAACCCCGCCAAAAAAAATCCCAACCGTCAGCGATATGCCCACTGCAACGAAACCCACCGTCAACGAAACCGAGGTGCCCTCCAACATGCGGGCGAACACATCTCGCCCGAGCTCATCGGTTCCCAAAAGGTAAATGCCCAAAGTCGGAGCATCTTCTTTGGGTGTCAGGGTGCTGGTAAAAGTCGTAAGTGGGGGAAGAAATTTTTCCGACAAACGTACCACTTTAGGGTCGAACACCACCACGAACTGGGTGAACACTTTCCCCAGTACCGCTAAACCCAACAGAAACATCAGGAACCAAAAACTGGCATAAGCCATGCGGTTGCGCTTGAGAATATCCCAGCGTTCCTGAAACAAGCCTTTCGAGGACGGTGCCAGGGCATCAGCATTAGTGATCGGTTCGTTCATAAAATTTCCCTAAAATTTAATACGCGGGTCTGCCACTGCATAAAGAACGTCGGAAATCAACGTACCCAGCAAAACCAGAACGGCTGAAAAAAAGTTCAACGTTAAGATAACGGGGAAATCCCGCGCCAGTATGGCTTCGAATCCCAACCGCCCCATTCCCGGCCAGGCAAATATGGTTTCAAAGATCACCGACCCGCCGATCAGTCCGGGAATAGTCAGGCCAAACATGGTTATGAACGGCAAAAGGGCATTGCGCAATCCATGACGGTAGATCACTTGATCTTCCGGCAAACCCTTGGCTCGTGCGGTGCGAATATAATCCTGATGGATCACTTCCAGCATTTGCGAACGCACGTAGCGGGAAAGTATCGCTGTGCCGGCAATGGCAGACATCAGTGCCGGAATAGTCAGATGCCAGACCCGGTCCATAGAGCGGAATAGTAGCGGTGCTTCCTCCAGGCCAAAGGTCTGCATCCCGATCACCGGGACATCGAAAGTTTTGACCATAAAAATAATGCACAGGTAGGACAGGAAAAATCCGGGAATGGAGATCAAGGCATAGGAAAAAAATGTACTGGTCCGGTCAAACATCGAGTCCCGGTTTAATGCGGCACGAATGCCAACAGGAAAAGCCAGAAACCAGGTGATCAATGTCCCGATCAGGAACAAGGGCAGGGAATTGAGAAACCGTTGCCAGATTTTACCCATCACCGGCTGGTTATCCTTGAACGATTTGAGCTCACCGGTAAACAGGTCTTGCACCCAATAGACATATTGGATATGCAGGGGTTCATCCAGATGAAACGCGGTGCGGATGCGCTGAATATCCTCCGGCTTCATTCTCGGATTGGAAGGGTCCACCAACGCCGGCTCCCCCGGTGCCAGGTGCACGATGGCATGGGAAATGATGGAGATAAAAATCAGCAGGATGATTCTCTGCCAAATGTTTCGCAGAATAAAATTGATCACTGTTGCCTATTCACCTGATAGGAAGTTATAATTTTGACCATGGACATTCTACAGCTCAGTCACTACCTGGACAACCTTTTGGACATCCCGTCCATTAGTGATTCGCCCAACGCCTTGAACGGACTACAGGTGCAAAATACCGGCGAAATAAAAAAAATAGGGCTGGCGGTGGATCTGTGCCAGGCCACCATCGATCTGGCCATCGAAAAAAATTGCCAGATGATGTTTGTGCATCATGGAATTTTCTGGGGCGGACTGCAACCACTTCGCGACTCCTTTTATGAAAAAATCTCTTCCATGATAAGTGCCAACCTGGGACTGTATTCTGCACACATCCCCCTCGACCTGCATCCTGTATTAGGCAACAACCGGGCTCTGGCCGATTTGATCGGACTGGAAAACCTCGAGCCGTTTGGCGAATATGGCGGAATCAAAATTGGTTTCAAGGGTACGATCAACAAAAAATCCGCTGAAGCCCTGGCACAGGAACTTGCAGAGAAACTGGGCTCATCTGTCAAATTGATCGGCGAGGGAGAGGTTGAATCGGTGGGCCTGGTAACCGGTGGAGCGGCGGATATCGTTGGACAGGCCAGCAGTGAAGGGCTCAACGCCTACATCACTGGAGAAGGAGCCAACCATCATTACCATGAAGCCATTGAGGGCAACTGCATATTGATTTTCGCCGGCCATTACGCCACCGAAACCGGCGGCGTGAAAGCAGTGGGCGACCATCTGGCGCAAAAATTCGGCATCACCTGCGAATTTATCGACTATCCAACGGGCCTATAATAAGTGGGGTTTGGCTAACTACTCTTTTGTTTTTCAGGAAGGGTAATTATGAAGGTGGAGCCTTCTCCGAGAGTGCTTTTGGCTGTAATGGTTCCATGATGGCGTGCGACTATTTTTTGGCAAATCGCCATTCCCATGCCGCTCCCATCGTATGCACTACGACCATGCAACCGTTCAAATGGCTTGAATATTTTTTCAAGATATTTTTCCTTAAACCCAATGCCATTATCTTCAACGGTAACCGTCCAGCAATTATTTTCAGTTTTGCTACTGTCAATGGTGATTACCGGAGGGACTCCCTCACGGTTAAATTTCAGTGCATTGCCAATAAGGTTTAAGAATAACTGGCTCATCTGCGATCTGTCGGCATCAATCGTTGGGAGTTTCAGTATTTCCACTTTTGCCTCCGTTTCCGCTATTCTTACCTCCAGATCCGAAAGCACATCCTCAATTTCACCCTCAAGGTTAGTTGCTTCAAACGGTCTTACTTGAAGCTGGACTTTAGAGTAACTGAGCAAATCAGCCAGAAGCTGTTGCATTCTTCCAGCCGCGTTTTGCATCCGGTCGAGGTAATCCGCTTCTTTCTCGCTCAAGTTGCTGGCGGATTTTTTCAAAAAATCCCCAAAAGTGGTAATTTTGCGCAAGGGTTCTCCGAGGTCATGCGAAGCGATGGCCGTGAAATCATTAAGAGCTTGATTGCTTCTTTCCAATTCTTCATTAACATTAGCCAGGTCGGCAGTTCGCTCTTTTACTTTGGCCTCGAGCAAGTCATAAGCGCTGATCAGTTCATCTTCCGCTCTTTTTTGCTGACTGATGTCCACCGCCATTTCCATAACAAGCGGACTTCCATCTATATCCTTGAAGGGGGTTTCCACAGTAAGATAAGTTTCCCCATCAAAAGACTGCCACACAGATTGCCGCGTTTCTCCGGTATCAAAAATTTCAAAGGTGTTGCACTCTTCACAAGGTTCTGTCCTTTTATGCATCAAGTCGTAACACTTTCTGCCTTTGGCATTGCCAAACTTTTTCTGAAATATTTTATTGGCAAAAGGAACCGAATAGTCCGGTGCCTGCACATGAAAGGCTACCGGAAGGTTATCCAGCATATCGTATAAGTTCTGGCGTTCGGCCAAAATCGTTTTTTCCCTGTTCTCATGTTCTGAAATATCGCGGATGCTATCAAAATGAGCGGCTAATTTTTCTGCGCGGAGAAAATCCAGGCGGCGAAACAATATTACAAATACAACAACCAGTAGCAGACAGGCGGTCAACAAAAAAGCGTGTGTGGTTTTAAAACGGTTTAAATCCGATGCCATTACCTGGTGGAGTCTTATTTCTACTTCATCAGCCTTCCTGATAAATTCAGAAAACACCGTGTCATAATACTGATCCACATCGGTGCCCGGCCCGGATGTTTCTATTTTCTCAATCCTCTCCTGTGTTATTTTCCTAAATTCGCGGAGCTTTTCCTGGGCTTCTAATATCTTTTGACGCATTTCCATATCATCCAGAGGAACAAATGTTCTCTCGTGGTTTGTCCCTCCTTCCAACATGGCTTTGACATACCAGTCTGCCCGATCTAAATGATCCCAAACGGTTTCCATACTCTCATGACGGTCACCGTGCAGAATTTCCTCGAACCAAAGGTGAGCAGTGGTGGTTTCCAGCTTAATATCCATTGCGGCATCAATCAGAGGGGTATAGACGGTGGTCATTCGAACCCCTTTATAGAAACTGTAGCCGACCATTCCGACCAGGCTCAGCCCTATCAATCCTATTAGTACATAATTGGTTGAAGCAATACGTTTTTGTCGGGCAGTCATAGCAACAATCCTATTGAGTCCTAAGAGATTTTACCGAAGCATCTAACTGAAAATTTCATAGAAAGCTATCCTGACTGAGCGGGGCTATATCTGATAACCGAAATTTTATCCGGGTTTGGCTCAGATGGCAACATCTATCCAACAGGCTTATGAGGGTCAAAAACCTTTAAGCAAGGCCTTCAAACCGGAGCGGTAATCGGGGTAACACAGTTTTACCCCCAGCTCTTCTTTGATTTTTTTGTTCGAAATGCGTTTGTTGGTGTTGTAGAAACCTTTAGCGGTTGGGGAAAGATCGGCTTTCTCATAAGGAATCAGGGGCGGTGGTTCCACACCCAGTAAGTCAAAGGCATATTTCACCGCCTCGGCAGGAGGGCAAGGACAGTCGTCACTGACGTTATATATCTCACCGGGTTGGGGCTTTTTCATCGAAGCTGTCAGCGTTTGCACAAGATCCTCAGCATGAATGCGGGAAAATACCAGGCCGGGTTTATCAATGCGCCGGGCACGCCCCTGTTGCACAGAAACCAGCAAGTTCCTGCCCGGCCCATAAATACAGACACAGCGAAAAATCATCACCGGTAAACCATGATCCTGACCCAGCTTGAGCCAGGCCGATTCCGCTTCAACACGTCGGCGATTAAGATCTGTAGACCCACGCAAGGGCGAAGACTCATCCACCCATTCCCCCTGGGCATCGCCATAGACACCGGTTGAAGAAATGTATCCGATCCATTGCAAATGGCTGGCTTTGGAAATCTCTTCACTAAAATTTTCCAGCACCACATCGCCGGAAAGTTGGGGAGGAATCGTGATTAAAAGATGCGTTGCGCTGGAGATGGCTTTGGAAATTTCCGGAGTGGCGCAGGAACCATCAAATAGAAAGGTGTTATTAACTTTGATCGCGTCTTGCCTGTCACTACCCCGGCAGGTCCCGGAAACATGCCATCCTTTGGGCAGGAGGCTTTCAGCCAGGGCCAATGAGGAAAAACCCAGACCAAAACAAAACAACCGATTGGCATGGGTCCGCATGGCTTCATCCATGACAAACCCCGTTAATTGATAGTCGGCAGGTAGTTCAGTGACCAGTACTGGCTGAGGACACGGACAATTTCGAGATACCCTTCCGGGTCCAGTGGTTTTTCAATATAACCCGCCACACAATTTTGGTAACTGTCATTCATATCTATTTTGGATGTCGAGCTGGTGAGAACAACCACCGGGATTGCTTTCAGCCGGTCATCGGATTTCACCGCCTCAAGAAACTCAAACCCGTTCATGATAGGCATGTTCAAATCCAGCAAGATGAGATTGGGAATGCCTCCTCCCTGCTCAGGGGATTCCCTTTTGAGGTAAGTCAGAGCCTCTTCTCCATTCCAGGCTGTCACGATGGATTTTGTGATCCCTTGTTTCTCAAACGCCTCTTTCAAGCACTGCACATCCGTTTCATTATCTTCCACTATTAATAGTGGGCTTCCATTACGCATCATTGCTTCTCCCCTTGTTCAACTATTTTTGGAACTGTAAAACTAAAACAAGTGTACTCACCAAATTCCGATTCCACCTGGATATCGCCCCCATTTTGCTCAACGATCTTTTTGACCAAAGCGAGGCCGATGCCTGTAGAGTCCGGCGATTTTTTGCGGTCCAGGCTTTGGAACATCTCAAAAATTCTGGCAAAATGTTTTTCGTCAATACCCTGCCCGTTATCCCAGACCTTGAAACACCAATATTGGCTTTGAGACTCGCATGATATCACAATTTTTCCTGCCGGTTTCCCAAAATGCCTGACTCCGTTTGCAATCAGGTTTTGGAAAACCTGCTTCAACCGAACAGGAGGATAGTTCACCTCCGGCAGGGGTTGCTGAATTTCTATCTCAATATTTTCTTGTGGTACCAAAACCCTGACGACCGACTCTACCAGCTCCCCCGATGAGACAGGCACTGATAACCCCTCGGTATTTCCCACTTCGGCAAACTGTAAAATGTCATTGATCAGGTGATACATCCTGTCTGTATTATGGGTGAGCCGGCTCAGGAATTTTCTACCTTTTTCTTCTAATACTTCCCCAAATTCGTCCTGAAGCCATTGTGCATTGTAATTGATTCCACGAAGCGGCTCCTTCAGGTCATGAGAGACCATATGCGCAAAGTTTTTTAACTCAACGTTCATGCTTTCCAGTTCCTTGTTTGCCTGCAGGTTTTTTTTAACTTCACGTTCAAGAAAAAGGTTTGTCGTTTTAAGTTTTTTGGTGCGTTCCTCAACTTTTTCTTCCAGTTGCCGGTTAATAAATTCAAGCTCAGCATCCTTTTTGGCCAGGCTTTTGAACTGGTCTTCCAGTTGGCTATATGTCTCTCCCAAAGCCTCTTCACTTACCTTGAACAGATAACAAAGAAACGCCGTGGCCCAGATAACCAGCAAAGAAATAACTCGATTAAGGAGGACCTTCCAGAACTCACCTCCGGGAGGAGACAGCCAGTATCCCAGAACAGTCAGGAGGGTCCCCAATACCGCCGCTCCCCAGACATAGCGTTTTTGTCTGGCCCACAAAGCCACCAGAACCAGGCTTACATAGAGAACTCCCCCTGCCACGCCCAGTTCCAGGGACAAGTCGACATAAAAAATACCGGCGGCCAGCAATCCTTCCAGCAAGAAGAACCAGCGGTATTCCCGCAACCAACCTTTGTATTTCTGGGGTCTTGTTCTCATAAAAGTATTATGTCAAAAAAACTCAGCGGAAAACCTCCGCACCAAGGGAGCACAAAAAAACCTTCCCCCATTTGGAGGAAGGCGTTCAGTAATTTCAAAACCCGGGTTGATTCGCACACTCTCCCCCACCGGCGACAACAACCTCGCAATCAAAAAGTGAATCGATATTTATCAAATAATTCGAGCGTTACAACCTCTTTTCCCTCTTTGACAATCTCTTGTTCAATACGTTTCACTGCCATATTGCGAATAAAAGGGATAGGAATTTTGGAAACCTTTTTCAAGGCATCGTCTTCCCATTTCAGCGAGACTTCTACCGGCTCTTCCTTTTGCTTGTCTATCTGCTCATCGCGCTTGAGGTCTTCTTCGGTCAATTCCATCCCCATCGCCTCTTTGGCCGATGCCGGCATGATATTGGTGAACACTTCATCAATGATGGAAGGGGTGATCATCTTATCTCCGCGCTCACGAGCACGACCCTCAATAGTCTGCTTAGCCATACCCAGAACGAAGGGCGGCACCTTCTCCATTTTCTCCAGTGCTTCCTTGCTCCAGGGCACACCTTGAGGAGTAGCGACTTCCATATAGTTTTTGAACTTTTCAACAATATCGTCTTTTTTCTCAGTACGCATGGCGAGAAAGTCTTCGATTTCCTCAATCACCTCGACCTTGCGCGGACTTTTCCGCATTTTTTCCTTCGCCACATCGAAGGCATCCATCGACAGTTCTTCGAAACCGAACCCCTTGACCCTCTTGGACACCAGCATCATGGACTCATTGCGAATTTCAGTCAGATAATCAGAAGTAACTATTTTAAATCCCCTTTTAACGCAACGCTGAACCATCAGCTTGCGAATACCGGGACGCACAAATTCCGGAGCGTGTTTCACCCTCTCCCACGCCTCTTCAGACCACTCAACACCATTTTCCCTGGCATAAGGATGGTCGACATCAGCGATTTTTATTCCTTCGTTCCCCATAAAGCACCACCAAAAATTGAATCTATTGCGTTTATTATTCAAAAAAAATGTATTATTAATGATTACTTAAAGCTCATAGCAATGTCAATTAATTTAGGAATTCACTTGCAACGTTCTCCCATCGTTTATTTTTTGTTTTTCATTTCCGGCATCACCGCACTGATTTACGAAATCGTCTGGACCCGGATGCTGACACTGGTGTTCGGGCATACCGTGTTTTCGGTATCGGTAGTGCTGGCGGCATTCATGGCGGGTTTGGGTCTCGGCAGTTACCTGTTCGGCTATGCCATCGATCGGTTGCCGGAAACCTCTGCCTCAAAGTCGTTGCTTGTTTATGGCTGGGTAGAAATCCTGATTTTCGCCAGTGGGGCTCTGCTCTCTTTGCTTTTCGCCAATTTTTCAGGCATCTATGCTTCCCTTCACAGCGTTCTCCCTGAATCCATTCCCTTGCAGAATTTGATAAAAATGGTGTTCTCGTTTGCTTTGATGCTGATTCCCACCACCCTCATGGGAGCCACTTTACCGATCATCAGCAAATACTGCATCACCGATGACAACCGCATTGGAACCCAGGTAAGCCTCCTATACGCACTCAACACCCTGGGTGCCGCATTGGGTTGTCTGCTTGCCGGATTTTTCCTGATGGGAACATTTGGTATCCTGCAAACGGTTCTTCTGGCGGCAGGGGCAAACCTGCTGATAGGGATCGGCGCATTGAGCATTTATCTGGAAACCGTTCCCGGCGCAGACTGGAAGTTTAGCCTGCCGCCCTTGCGTATACCGCGTATCGACTGGAGCAGGGAACAAAAGTTCTGGATGGGCATCAGCTTTATCTGCGGATTCACAGCATTGGCCTACGAAGTTTTGTGGACGCGGCTATTAGTGTTCAGCATCGCCAGCACCGTTTACTCCTTCAGCATGATGCTCACGGTCTTTCTTCTGGGAATCTTTCTGGGAAGCCTGATATTGATTCCCCTGGCGGCAAGAATTCACAACATCCGCACAACCTTGTTGATACTGCAGGCCGGCACCGGTCTTTACGTGATCGGTTCCCTGTACGGACTCGAATCGATCCTTTCCGCTCCCTGGAACGGTTACAACCTGAGCCAACCCGTTTCGACATTCTTGCGCTACTTCAAAGATTCCGCCGGACTCATGCTGGTACCCACCCTGTTTTTAGGCATGTGTTTTCCTCTATTGATAAAAATAATTTCCGGGGAACATCAAAACATCGGCAAGGCGACCGGACAGATCTATTCGGCAAACACCCTTGGAGCGATTCTGGGGTCGTTGTGCGCGGGCTTTCTGTTTCTTCCCAATTTAGGCAGTCAGGCCAGCCTGACCCTGGTCGCCACTCTGAACCTGCTGACTGTGGTTTTGCTGTTTAGAACCGGAAACTATTTGACTCTGGCTGTGCGCAAAGGATTGACCGTTGTGTTCGCGGCACTGATCCTCTTTGTCAACACGGCCATTCCCGGTGACCTGTTGAATCCGTTTTTCATGCGAGACAGTGTCGGGAAACGCAATATTAAAGAGTTGCTGTATTTCGAGGAAGGGCTCTCCGATACCGTCGCCGTGTTCAAGGGTAATTATGGCGTTCTCGACCCGGAGGCAAAAAGCCTGATCACCAATGGTGTGTCCATGTCCGCATCCAACCTGATCGCTTCGCGTTATATGAAACTGTTCGCCCACATTCCCATCCTGCTGGTGGACCAGCCGGAGGATGTGCTGGTCGTCTGCTTCGGCACCGGACAAACCACAGGCGCGGCGAGCCTTCACCCACGCGTCAAATCTGTGGACAGCCTGGAGTTGTCTTCCAGTGTCATTAACGCGGGAAGAATGTTTGCCAAAGAAAACCGGCAAGTGCTGAACAACCCCAAAGTAAACTTCGTGATTCAGGATGGCAGGAACCACCTGCTGACCACCCACAAACAGTACGATGTCATCACCTCCGAACCGCCGCCTCCCCGCACCGCGTTCACCGTAAACCTGTATACCCGGGAATATTATGAACTTCAGAAAAAACACCTGAAGCCGGGAGGGATAGCGGCGCAATGGGTTCCTCTCCACAGTCAGGGAGAAAAAGAAGTGGCGATGCACTTTGGCACCTTCCAATCCGTTTTCCCCTACACCATGGGCTGGATGCCGGTCGCAGGCGAAATGCTTCTCATTGGTTCCGATCAACCCATCCGCATTGATTTCGAAAAACTTAAAGCCCGGATCGAGGAACCCGAAGTTAAAAAAGCACTGGCCGATATTGAAATTTCCAATGTCTTTGCCTTTCTAAGCAATATCTGGTTTCTCAATGAGCAGGTTCAGGCTTTAGGCAATGGCCTCATCACCGACAACCATCCCGCCATCGAGTTTTATCTCGATCTGGGAAATGTTATCGATGTATCCGGCAAAGAAAAATATGTATTCAACCGGACGCGCTTTGATCAAATTGCCAAACAGGTGGAAAACCTTTCAGAAGCAGACCGGATGAAGCTGAAAGTCCATTACGAAGCCATGGACCTTTATCAACGGGGCGTGATGTACAACAACCGGGGCCAACTACTAAAAGCCCTGAGTCTGACAGAAGACAACAATCTGGTTCGTTACCATTTGCAGGCCGACAGAAACCAGATCGCCCGACTGGTTGAACAGATGGAAATGGACCCCGAGAGCTGGGAAAACCTGCTCAACCTCGGTCACAGCTATTATCAAATCGGTGAATATGAGAAGAGCGTTGAACTCCTTAAAATGGCTTTGGAGAAAAACCCGAAGTTGAGTTACGCACATTTGTATATGGGCTACAACCTGCTGGAAATGGGGAAAATGGAAGAAGCTCTGGACTATTTCAAAAACACGGCTAAAAATGATCCGCGCCAAATGGGCACCGTGATGCGAGAGATCGGGCTGATCAACCTGCTCCAGGCAACAGAAAAAAATCCCAACGACAAGGCACTCAGGCATTCAGCCGCTGAATTTTACAATATGAAAAAGGAATACCTGAAATCACTGGAATACACCCTCAAAGCTCTTGACGAAGATCCCATGAACCTTAAACTTTTGCAGAGCATCGTTTTCAGTTATCGAGGTCTGGGCGAAGCCAGAGAAGTGCTCATGTACGGAAACCGCTACAGCCTGATAGACCCCGAAGAGATTCACCTGCAATTCATCATGGGTGAAATTTATAGCAAGCTCCTTAAATGTCGAAAAGCCATCCCACTACTGAAAAATGTACTGGCTAAAGACGACACCTATCAAAACGCCCAAAATCTTTTGGACTCCTGCAAAAGCTTTATAGAAACGCCAGATATTTAGCCTCACATGCCTTATAGGTATCCCGATATTCGCACATAAAATTCTCACTCCTGTAGCGGATTAGCCCCAAAATATCAACTATTTTGGGGCTAATCACAAGGGACATTACTTTCTATATATAAAAAGATTTACACTAGTATGCTGTGAAAAAAACTTGCATTACCCTGAAGTTTGCCCGACACTAACATAAAGAGAGACTATTTAGACAACTCACTCTCAAGGTTTCTGGTTAACGCCTTGTTTGGGAAGCAAACAATGACAGATTCTACCCAGAAAAATAACTTTTTCAAGGAATCCCTAAAAAAAGTTCCTTCTCTTTCCCTGTTTTTCTTTCTGGCTATAGCAACTTTGCTGAGCGTTGGCGGCTTGGGAATCTGGACCGTTGAAAAACAGATGAAGGAGAATTTTTCCGCACAGCTTGAATTAATCCTTGCGGGTAATCTGGAATCACTCAGGCTCTGGACTAACGATACGAAACGGGATGCCCAGGTGCTGGCCCGCCAACCGGAAATAAACCGGAAACTGACTTCACTTATTGAAATTGCCCAACCCGACTCCGTGACCGCGGAGCAATTGCGCCAAACAGAGGAGCTGACCTGGCTCAGAAAAAATCTTGGGGACGCCTGCGAAACCTATGGGTTCATCGGATTTGTGGTGTTCGACCTCACCGGACTGCAGGTTGGGGCTCTCCTGGAAGAACCTGTTGGCAAACGGCAATTGCTCGGAAAATCGGATTTCTTTTACCGCTCTCTACAAGGCGATACGGTGGTTTCGCAACCCTTTGCAGGGGAGGTGGATTTACCGGATGAAGCGGGAGTTTTTCATTCCGGTCGGCCCACGATGTTCGTCTCAACCCCCATCCACGATGAATCCGGCGACACGGTTGGCATACTGGCCTTCAGACTACGGCCGGAAAAAGATTTCAGCCACATTCTTTCTGTCAGTCAATTCGGCAATACAGGGGAAACTTATGCTTTTAATGACGAGGGGCTTCTCGTTTCCAATAGCAGGTTTGACCGTCAACTTATTTCACTGGGGCTTCTCCAGCCTGAGCACAGTTCAATTTTCAATATCCAGATTCGAGACCCTGGCCGGAACCTGACTATTGCAAAACTGCGCCCGGAAGATAATATCTCCCAGTGGCCCTTAACATTTATGGTCAACCATGCTATTCAAAACGAAAGCGGCATACAGGTCGAGGGTTATAACGACTATCGCGGAGTACCGGTTGTAGGTGCCTGGACCTGGATTCCCGAACTGGATATTGGCCTGGCAACAGAAGTGGATGTTGCTGAGGCATTTCGTCCGCTTAAAACTCTGATGACCTGGTTTCTATTTTTGTTTGGCCTGGTGCTTTTTATTGGCGGCCTGGCTCTCATCCTGCGCTCCCGTTATTCCCAAAGTCAGCAAAAGACGATTGAGAACGAAAACCGACTGAGCGCCTTTCTGGAAAGTGCCTCCGACCCTATTATCAGCATTGATACTTTTGGAACTATCCAATCAATGAACTCTGCGGTTGAAAAGCAATTCGGTTACCAACATGAGGAATTACTGGGGGAAAACGTAAACATTCTGATGCCAAACCCCTACCGCAGGGAGCACGATCAATATCTACAAACTTACCTGAAGACAGGAAAACAAAATGTCATCAATATGTTGGTAGAAGTACCCGCCAAGCGAAAAAACGGAACCTCTTTTCCCGTGGAATTAAGTGTTTCCGAGTCTGTTGTTAATGGCAAAAAAAGCTTCCTGGGAATTATCCGGGATATTTCGGAGCGTAAAGAGTCAGAAAAGGAATTGCAACACGCTTACGCCAAGCTGGAAGAGCGCATCAAAGAGCGCACGGAAGAACTCTGGCATAGCAAAAACCAGGCCGAAAAAACCAACAGAGCCAAATCGGAATTTCTTTCACGCATGAGCCACGAATTGCGCACCCCGATGAACGCCATTCTCGGGTTCACACAACTGATGCACGAAAGCACCAAAGACCCACTACCCAAAGTCCACCAGAAACGGACCACGCAGATTCTGGAAGCTGGCAACCATTTGCTGGAACTCATCAATGAGGTGCTGGACCTGGCAACTATCGAAGCCGGGAAAATCACCGTTTCCCTGGAACCGGTTTGCATTAACGATTTAGTCGAAGAAGTGCTTACCGTAATACGTCCTCTGGCGCAGAATTTCCAAGTCAACCTGATCGATCAAGTCACCAGTCACGACAGGAATTATGTTCTGGCTGACAAAACCCGCTTGAAACAGGTCTTGCTCAATCTGGTTTCCAATGGCATCAAATACAATCGAAAAGAGGGGTCGGTTACCCTTTCCGTGCAGTTAGAGGAAGGCTCCAACCTTCGCATTAATATCACGGACACCGGCATGGGAATACCTGAAGAAAAATTAACTCAATTGTTCGATCCTTTCAACAGACTGGGAGCTGAAGGCGGGGAGATTGAAGGCACAGGCATAGGAATGACCATTTCAAAAAAATTGATAGAAGTGATGAACGGGTCCATCGGTGTGACAAGTGCTCTGGGTGAAGGCAGTACTTTTTATGTTTCCCTGCCCGTTTGCTTCTTGACGCTTGGGAAAATCGAATCCAGGAACACCCCCATGGATAATGCAATAGCAGGCAGGAAAGAAACCAGACGCTTCACAATCTTATACATCGAAGACAACCCGGCCAACCTGAAACTGATAGAAGATATTTTAACCGATTACCCGGAGGTCAGGTTGCTCTCAGCGACATATGCGCAAATGGGAATCGATATTGCCCTGTCGCACAAACCAGACCTGATTCTCATGGATATTAATCTGCCGGATATTGATGGTATCGAAGCACTGAAACGCCTGAGGAATTTCGAGGAAACCCATGAGACCCCTGTGATCGCAATGAGTGCCAACGCCATGAAAAAGGATATTGACCGGGCCATGGCTGAAGGGTTCAAAACCTATATTACCAAACCTATTGATATTAAAAATTTCAGAAGAACCATTGAAAAAGAACTTAAATCCGCGACAATTCACTGATTTAGAGACAAGAAAGAAATGCAGAACAATTTCCTTAACACAAAAATCCTGATCGTTGATGACGAACAGGCCAATATAGCATTGCTGGAGGATGTGCTGGAAAATGAGGGGTACACCAATTTCAAGAGTACTGCCGATTCCAGAAAAGCCCTGGACCTGTACAAAGAATTCCGTCCCGACCTGGTTCTGCTGGATTTGAATATGCCCCATTTAGATGGCTTTCAGGTTATGGAGCAACTCAGCGAGGTTGAAAAAAATTCCTACGCTCCGGTATTAGTTTTAACGGCACAAGCCGATCGAAATACCCGGCTTCGCGCCCTTGCGGCAGGAGCCCGCGATTATATCGAGAAACCTTTTGACATTACCGAAGTGGTCCAGCGAATTTCCAATATGCTGGAAATTCGCCTGCTCCATAACCAGGTTCGGGATCAGAACCAGATTCTGGAGGAAAAGGTTCGAGCAAGGACCTGCGAATTGGAAGAAACCCGGCAGGAAGCCATTCTTCGCCTGGGTCGAGCCGCCGAATATCGAGACAATGAAACGGGCATGCACGTCATCCGCATGAGTCGGCTCTCGGCAAAACTGGCAAAAAAAATTGGTTTGCCCGATGAAGAATGCCAACTCATACTCCAGGCCAGCCCCATGCACGATGTTGGGAAAATCGGTATCCCCGATGAAATCCTGCTCAAGCCTGGAAAGTTGAACGAGGAGGAATGGGTGATCATGAAAAAACATTCTGAAATCGGAGCAGAAATCCTTTCGGGAAGCCGTTCCGCGATTATGAAAATGGCGGAATCTATCGCCCTCACCCATCAGGAACGTTGGGACGGGTCCGGTTATCCTAACAGTTTGAAAGGTGAAGAAATTCCTCTGGCGGGGCGGATTGTAGCCATCTGCGATGTTTTTGATGCCCTGACAAGCAAAAGATATTATAAGGAAGCTTACTCTATAGAAAAATCCATGGGGATCATTGAACAAGGCAGTGGAAAAGATTTTGAACCCCGTTTGGTCGAGGCCTTCAAAGAGGCACTCCCGGAAATGGTCCGCATTGTTAAAGAACTGCCCGATAATGAACCGGCAGATATCCTCAAAGTCTACCGCGAGACCAACACCACGAGTTCTGCACAATAATCCCCGCCCCCGATCAAGTGAGACCCGGAATAAATTTGCGCAAAAATTTAGCTATCAAAACCGCATAGTGAAAAAGCTGATTTTTGACCCAGGCTTTTCTATCAAACAAATTTTTGTGGGTATCAAACAGTAGTTTTGGGATTTCCAACTTTTCAGGACAACGAGGCAGGCAGTCCCCGCACTCGGTGCACCTTGAAGCAAAGTGCCCCGGAAACCAGTGTCCCTCGCCCTCAAACATATTGTATCGAAACCTGCCATAGTCCACCATGCCATAGGCTTGAAGCAAATTGCGGAAACGCAACACTTCGGGAATATTGATTTCTTCAGGACACGGCAAACATTCTGCGCATAAAGTGCAAAGGTCAGGTACCCCGGCAAGCGGCGCATCCATCCTTGTCTGAACCTCACGAATCGTGGGTGAGGATTTTTCCCCCCTGTTCAAAATGGCGAGGTTCTGGGGAAAATGTTCCGGCTCATGGATCCCCATGCTTAAAGTCGTGATTTGGGGGTGGCTCAAACAAAACCGCCCGTTGAACTCGATCGCAGTCAAAGGATGACAGGTTTCTTTAACCTTTTGCGAAGGATTCCACAACATCCCGCCCTTTTCATTGGGCGAAATGATGAACACCCCCATATCCTTCTCTCCTGCCAGCCGGACAGCCGCAAGGTTACGCTGGAAAAAATAATAATAATGCAGGTTCACAAAACTAAACAGGTCCGTATTCAGGGCCTGAAGAATGATATCCAGGGAGGCGTGTGTGGAAAAACCAATGTGCCGAATAAGCCCTTCCTCGCGTAACCGGTGCAAAACCTCCACTGGCCCTCCCGGCTTAATCGCCGCGCCCAACCTTTCCTCATTATTGATTCCATGCCAACCGTAAAAATCAAGGTAGTCCATCTTTAAGCTGGTCAATTGCTCTTCAACCAGAGCACGGGTTTCCTCTCCGGTCATCGGAGCCCCTTTGCTCATCATCTTAAAGCTCTCACGAGGTACGCCCAGCTCTTTAAGCGCCACGCCGTAAAGGTTTTCGCTTTTCATATACCCATGAGCCGTTTCAATATGGTTGATCCCCAGCTCCAACGCCTGACGCGTGATTTCAACACAGTTTCGCACCGACTCTGCAGGAAGGTACGCACGGGGAGGATTCCACCCATCTTTAAAACGCATCCCCCCAAGGGTAATGACAGAGATATTTTCTTCTGTTTTTCCGAAACGACGAGTTTCCATAATAGTTAGGATGGTTTTGAGATCAATCCGTTCCAACCCTTAGCCACAATATTTTTTGACAACACCCGAAAATGATTGAGGCCTCCGAGCATATCGTCTATACTATTGAAGTATAATAACTTATAGCCACGCAAACCGAAAGGCCTGGGCCAAAATTCAGCCTGACAATAATCTACCATGACTGCTTTTCGTTTTATTCATTGCTCTGATCTTCATATCGACAGTCCCTTCAAAGGCCTGGCATCGCAAGTACCGTCTCTCACGGAACGGTTGAGGGAATCCACCTTTCAGGCATTCCATAAAATTGTGCAATTAGCTCTGGAAGAAAAGGTAGATGCCGTTCTGATCGCCGGGGATATTTTTGATGGCGCAGATCGAAGCCTGCAGGCACAACTGAAATTTCGCCGCGGTCTACAAGAACTCTCTCAGGCAGACATCCCTTCTTTTATTGTCCATGGTAATCACGATCCTTCCAACAGTTGGTCTCACACGCTGGATTGGCCGGAGGGCACCACCATTTTCCCAGGAAATAAAGTAGAACGCTTCCCGGTGACCCGAGAAGGGGAGACACTGGCCTGGATTTATGGAATCAGCTATCCTCAGAAAGAGGTGAACGAAAATCTGGCATTAAAGTTCAATAAAGATCAAGCGCAAGGTTTTGCGGTGGGGCTCCTGCACGCGAATGTCGGGCAACAGCCCGGGCATGATAACTACGCCCCCTGCAGTTTGCAGGATTTGATATCCAAAGATTTTGATTACTGGGCTCTCGGCCATGTCCATGAGTTTAAAGTCCTGCGGGAAGATAACCCGTGCATTGTTTATTCCGGAAACACTCAAGCCCGACACCTCAAGGAAACCGGCCCCAAGGGCTGTTGTCTCGTCACCCTGAACTCCGGTGCTCCGGCTAGTATTCGGTTCGTGCCCACCGATGTGGTGAGCTATCGTTTTGCTAAAGTAGATGTCAGCGGTGCCTCCAGCATTAACGAAGTATTGCGAGCCATTCAGTCCCAGATCGAAGAGCTTGCCAAAGAATCGTTGACCCACGAGGGCTTGGTGGCCCGACTGGTTTTGACAGGGCGAACCGCGACCCACAATGAATTACAGAACCCCGGCACTCCCAAAACTCTGGCGGAAGAGATCAATACATTTTTCGAAGGGCATTCGCCCTGGGTCATCGCAGACCTTTCCACTCAAACTTCCGGCACCTATGACATTGACTCGCTAAGGGAAGGTAAGGATTTCGTTGCCGACCTTATAAATCTTTGCGAAGACGATCCAAATAAGCAACTGGAAGAAAAAATTCAGGATGCCATGAAACCCGTATTCGAAGCCTGGGTGGGAAGAAAATATTTAGATACCTTTTCCGCCGAGGAAGTTCAGGCCGTCACCCTGAAGTCCCGCAATCTGGCCCTGGATCAATTGGTCAACCGCGAAAACCCATAGGAAACACCATGCAATTACGCGAAATTCATATCGATGGTTTTGGCATATTCGCCAATAAGCGGATCACGGGGCTGGCTCCGGGAATCAATATCATTTATGGAAAAAATGAATTTGGCAAGACTACCCTGCTCGAATTTGTCCGGCGAATTCTTTTCGGGTTCCCGACCAAAAGTGAAAAAACCAATCTCTACCTTCCCGCACACGGGGGGTCTCTCGGCGGCAGTTTGAAGGTGGTATTGCAAAATGGCGAAGACCTGATCGTTTCAAGGGGCTCAGGTGCACATGGCGGAACAGTGCGGATTTCTACTGCCAACGAAGTTCTGCAAGGACAATCTGTTTTAAACCATCTTCTGGGAAACGCATCCAAGGATATTTTTAGAAATATTTATGCGTTCACCATTGATGAATTGAATGATTTCAATGCTCTCAACGGAGATGAAGTTAAAAACCGCATTTATGGCGCAGGCCTCGGCCTCGGCAATATTTCCCTGAAAGAGATAGAAAAAGAAATAAAAGGTTACTGCAAACAGCTTTTTCGTCCGCGCGGCTCCTCTCAAATGGGAGACCTGCTGGAAAAAATCAAGATCAACGAGCAGGAAATTCTTCTGATCCAGAAAAACCTGACCTTGTTTGACGAACATCAGGAAAAGCTGGGTAGAATGTTGAATAAAAAGCTCACCGTTCTAAACTCCCTGGAAGACCTGGAATCAGGAAAAAGAACTCTGGAAACCCAGGTCCGGCTTTATGAAGACACGATTCAGTTTCTGGAAGCTCAAAGTAAACTGGAAACCCTGGAAGACCTTTCCCAGTTTCCTGAAAATGGATTAAAAACTTTTGAGTCCCTGAAGCAGGAAAAGAAAAACCTGATCCTGCGCATTGAGGAAGAACAGTCCATTCTGCAAACCCTGAAAAATAACCAGGATGCTCTGACCGTAAACCATGACCTGCTTGAGCATGAAGAAAGTATCCACCGACTACAACAGTCCACCCAGTCTGTACTATCCGCCCTGCAGGATTTGGACAGGGCGCAGATTGAGCGGGAAGACCTGGATATGCACATTGCCGAAGAAATCAAATCCATTGACCGGGATTGGAATGAAGAAACCGTGATGGCCTTTGATTTAACCGAATCAGAAAAAGCGCAGATAGACAGTTTCTATGACAGCTTTGAGAGTTTGAGAAAAGACCGGGACTTGTATCAGGACCGTTTAGAGAGCCACCGAAGACTGAAAGCCGAAAAAATGTCGGAGGGTTGGAACATTCCCGATTGGCTGAAAATGTTCCATTACGGAGTCATCACAACCGGGGTCGCGGGAATGATTCTTGGCGGGTACCTGATGAATATTCCTCTTTTTCTGGTCGCCATACTTCTTGTTGGAGGAGGTCTCTTTTTATTCAAGAAAACTTTTAAAGACAAGAACAGCTTTACCAAAGAAGACCTGGCAGAGAAAAATCTTGCCCGGCAGTTGGAACAAAAGGAAGCGGAAATAAATGAAAATTTCGATAAGTGGAGAGCGTGGCTGAAGACACGGAAACTGGACCCCAGCATTGCACCCATCACTACGAAAAATATCGCCAAGACCGCCCGGCAGATCAAAGTCACAATCGCCCAGCGAGCCAGGCTCGATGAACGTATCCAGCAAATGCAAACCACCTGTCAGGAAGCCCGAGAACGTATTCGCTCACTGGAATCGCTGGTCAAAAACATTTCCAATGACCTTCCCGCCAGTATTGAAATTATTTGTCAGGCATTTGATGAGAGCAAAGCGAATCGGGACAAAAGTAATCACCTTGAAAATCAGCATCAGGAGCAGGCCAACAAGATCACGCATCTGGAAAATCAACTGGATAGCATTTCCACTGATCTGGCTCGGTTTATCCGTTCATCAGGAGCCGAGGATTCCATGGACTTCCGCCGCAAGCAATCCATTCTGGAAATCCAAAAATCTCTAAAAGAAAAGTTCGCGCAGAAAAAAGAAATCATTCAATCTAATGTAGGGCTTGGTCTGCACTTTGATAAATTTATCACAGCCATCCAAACCGCTCCTCTTGAAGAAATCAAACAAAAGCTGAGTCGGCTCCGGGTCGAATTGGAAGAACTGCACGGTGACCGCGAACAGTTGTTACAGGACATCGGAGAAACCCGCAACGAAATCGAAAAACTCTCGTCCAACAACGACCTGATCGCAAAACAAACACAACTGGAAGTCCTGAAACAGCAACTACAATCCCTGGCACGGGAGTGGGCTTCGTATCGAGGGATCCTCGTTCTACTTGACGCCGCCAAGCAGAAATATGAAAAAACCCGGCAACCCGGAGTGATCCGCTCGGCGGAGAACCTGTTCACTCAAATCACCGGTGGCAGTTACCATCGCATTATCAAACCCATCGATCAGGATGACCTGCTGATCGAAAACGACAGGCATCAGAGAAAAGGCGTGCTCGAAATGAGCCGGGGCACACGTGAACAACTCTACCTTGCCATGCGGTTTGGTCTGATCGATGAATACGAAACCCGCGCCGAACCCCTCCCAGCGGTGATGGACGATGTCTTCGTGAATTTTGATGATGAACGCGATGAACGCATCATAGAAATTCTCAGCCAATTCGGTAAACAGAGACAGGTACTTGTCCTCACCTGCCACCAACGCTCCCTCGAAGCCTATAAAAATATCGGCGCCAACGCCATCACTGTTTAACCGGACCACAAACGTTAGGACAACAACCAAATATGCAGTGCTGATAAAATCTTCACTCTTTTTAGCTACAGATATGCTCTTGTGAGATGAAAACAATCTCTTCAGCCACCCAATGCGCTTACCATGACACCCTGCCAAAAAAACTTCTATCTCACTACCTCTGCTATTCCTTCACTACTCCTCATATATTTTTTTCAATGCAGGAAAAATCCTTCCCGTATTCGACAAATAGGCACTCCGAAAAAATAATATCGCCTAAACCCTCAACTTTAAAGGCACTAAAGAAGAAAGCTACTAATAGGGGCTGCTGGTGGGGAAAGCTGATTCGCATTAAACCGTCTTTTCCCTTGAAAAACAAATTATCTCTACTAGAATATCCAAGGATACTTCCATAGGCATATCTATATTTGTGATTTCGAACAATCTGAAATTTATTAAGTTCACAAGAAATTATAACTAGCGGGGGAAAGATCAGGCGTAGTCCCA
>Ga0257127_1000094_pt1 | contig 88776 bp, 86 predicted proteins | sample SI060_135mmetaG_FD_190152 | JGI IMG/M metagenome (GOLD analysis project Ga0257127, IMG submission 190152) | Marine microbial communities from Saanich Inlet, British Columbia, Canada - SI060_135m | ecosystem: Environmental > Aquatic > Marine > Inlet | place: Canada: British Columbia | collected... | reverse complement strand
TGAAACTGCAACACATAGCCAGTATCAAATATAAAAGATTGTTCCCGGTGTTGATCGCGCCGAGTCCCACCCCGAACAAAATTACGATGAACCCGAATCCTTCCCGGGTCAGTTGCAGGGTGCGGTTTTGCAGAGAGATAGTGAAAACGGAACGAGGTGCAGTCATTTCAACCTCCGGACGTTTTCATTTTAAACGGGCACGGCGACCTGTTCTAAAATCTGATGGATGATGGTTGCGGTATCGGCAAAACGTCTCTTATGGGACAGGTTGTGGGACTGAGGAATAACCCGGTGGCACAATACCGGGATGGCCAGGTGCTTCACATCATCGGGAGTGCAGTAATCCCGTCCGCAGACCAGTGCCCGCGCTCGAATTGCCCGCTGAAAGATCAGGCCTCCACGGGGACTCACGCCCAGGGCGAGATTTGGATTTTCCCTTGTGGCGCTGATGATATTGAGAATGTAGTCGGTCAGGACCGGTTCTATATTTACTGAATCAACCAGAGTCTGGAGTTTTAAAACTTCTTCTTTTTCCAGAACCGGCTGGATGCTTGCCGGGTCGGGACGAGTGGATTGCTCCTGCAACAGGCGTCGCTCCTCATCCTGGGAAGGGTAGCCCATGGAAACATAGAACATGAAGCGGTCCAACTGCGATTCTGGCAGGGGATAGGTTCCCTGACTTTCTATCAGGTTCTGGGTGGCGATGACCATGAAAGGCTCTTCAAGGTTATAGGTATTGTTGTCGGCGGAAACCTGTTTTTCGTTCATCGCCTCAAGCAGAGCACTTTGGGTGCGGGGTGTGGAGCGGTTGATTTCATCTGCCAGAACAATATTCGCGAACAGGGGACCTTTTTGAAAATGAAAACATTTTTCTTCCTGATCGTAAATGGAAACACCGGTGATGTCGGCGGGTAAAAGGTCGTTGGTGAACTGGATGCGTTTGAAATCCAGATGCAGTGAGTTAGCCAGGCAATGGGCCAGTGAGGTTTTGCCGACACCGGGAACATCTTCGATGAGCAGATGTCCTTTGGCGAGAAGACAGGTGATGGCAAACTCAATGGTTTCGCTTTTCCCAAAAATGACCTGCTCAATATTCTTTTTGAGCCGACTCACCTTTTCTTGTACTGAACTCATCTTTTCAGTTCCTTTAAAACTTTTTTCATGTCGTCATGGACGGCTTTGCGGTTTTCTAATGTATAAAATCGAATCAGGTAGGACGGATGGAAGGTGAGCATTAACTTGATGCCTTCATATTCATGCCAGGTACCGCGCTCTTTGACTATGGGCACGGTTCTTCCCAACAGGGTTGAGGATGCGGGTTTCCCCAAAGCGACAATGACTTTTGGTTTGATGGCTTTTAATTGCTGGACTAGAAAAGGTTTGCAGGCGGCAATTTCTTCCGGTTCGGGGTCGCGGTTACCCGGCGGACGACATTTGACGATATTGCAGATGTAGGTGTCTTTTTCCCGGTTCAGGCCCATGCCCTTTTCAATAATTTCTGTTAGCTTTTTTCCGGACCGGCCAACGAAGGGGAGTCCCTGTTCATCCTCATCAGCACCCGGTCCTTCTCCGACAAAAACCAGATCGGCATTCGGGTTACCCGAGCCAAACACGATATTTTTTCTTGTCTGTGAAAGTTTGCAACGCGTGCAGTCGCCCAGCTCTTTTTGTACCGCCGTTAGGGATTTGGCCATTTCGTTTGTCGATAGGGGTGGTTGTGATTGTTGAAAGCCAGTGCTCTGTTGGGCATTGGCAAACAAATTTGCCTCGCAGGGGATTTCTGTATACCCCAAGTCCTTTAAATGGATGAGATAATCTTTTAATTCCCGTAAGAGGGGCTCTCGTTTTGACGATTCCATATAAAGCTCAGAATAGCAAACAGGCATAAATAAGACAAATATTACGAAAAAATCAGGGTAAAATGGAATAAAAGATGCTTTAAACTTATCTGGTTGTTGAGTTTTAAGCGCAAAAATGTTTGAATGAGCATCACCCTATTGAGAATTCAATGAAGAATCGACTTAAAATCAGGTTTTTTCAGATTTTGCTTCTGATCTGTATGGTCCTTTCCCTGGCTTCTATAGCTCAGGCAGGTTCCTCTATGGAGCATCATCACCATGGAACGATAACTTCCCCTTTTGATAAAGTCGATGTAGAGAAGCCCCTTCATTGTATTTTGAATCGCCACCTGCATGGTCAAAGCGCCTATTGTCCGCATCAAAACCAGGCGGGAAAAGCAGGTTACACAGAACTTCGCCCGGACTGCGAAACCCATTCTGGTTCTGCGAACTTTTCAACAAGCATCTCCAAGGATTTGTCTAAAAAAATAACGTCCTATGATTTCACGCCAAGTTTATTTTCATGGGAAATAGTTCTGTTGGCTGATAAAGAGCACGAAAACCTTCCTCGATCCATCGATCATCCTCCCCAACTCACCTGAACATTTTGACAGGTTGAAATGAAAGTTGAACTGCGCTCTGCCTGAGTGTGGATTCTATAACGCTGTTTCCCCTGTCACACCTTTTTGTAATTCACCTGTTTTTTAATTCTGTTTTTTGAGGTGTGTTCATGTTCAGAAGAAAAGTTTTTATATTAATTTTAAATTTAGTCGTATTGCTTTGGGCATCTTTGGCACAGGCTTATGTGGGGCTCTGCTGTGCCCATTGCGGTGGCAATATGCCGCTCAATCTTTCTGGCGGAGGTATTCCCGAACCTAAAGAGTTCCGTTTCAAGATGAGTGAGATGTTTATGGAAATGGGTCCACTGAGGGATGGGACCAGTGATATTTTGAGCACAACGATTGTGGGTGCCGCCAACGGGACTACTTTCCCGGCTGTTCCGCGTGCCATGCAACAGTATATGACCATGATTGGTGGGGCTTATTCGTTTTCGGACGACTTTGCCTTGATGGCGATGACCAACTACACCATCAATGAAATGCAGATGGAAATTTTCGCTGGGGTTGGGGGAAATAACTTCACCATGACATCCAGCGGAATAGGGGATATCACGTTATTGGGAAAATATCGTTTGTATGCCAACGATAACCTGGTTCCCACGAAACAGGCGGCTGTTTTGTTTGGCTTGTCATTGCCTACCGGGGATATTCATAAGAAATTTACCAATAACACGGTTACTAATCAGAACGGCACCATCCTGCCATTCAAGATGCAAATGGGGAGCGGTACGGTGGACCCTATAATTGGCTTGACCTATCAGGGTTCCCGCGATCCGTTCTGGTGGGGACTCAATACCCAGTTGGAAGCGCATGTCTATGACAATGAACAGGGCTATCATCGGGGTCAGGAGTTTCGGTATGATTTTTATGCCATGAAACAGGTTCATGACAATTGGGTGGTTCAGGCCCAGTTGAACGGTTGGTATGAAGGGCATTTCAGCAGGGAGCCTTATGAAGGCAGGATTAATGGCGAAGGCCATGCTGGTTTTAATCCGCAAAATAATTTTTTGAGTCCACTATTCGATCCGCATAATTACGGAGGACATAAGGTGGCGATTAGTTTAGGCGTTCAATTCCAGCCCATCCCCCTTCATGTGATGGAACTGACTGCGACTCTGCCGATTCATCAGGATCTTAACGGGCCGCAGTTGCGGGATAACTGGATGATGCAGCTGTCCTACTATATGGAGATCCCAACGAAGAAGAGCAGGCGCTATAAAGGATTCAAGCCGCCTAAGGAACTGGGATTTTAGCAATGCGTATTAAAGAGTTGGCGATTCTTTTGATCGCTCTATTCATGATGGCTTGCGCCGGGGCACAAACGATTCCCGAACCGGAGAGCCCCGGTGCCAGGCTGTTCAAGCAACGATGTACCCAGTGTCATGGATTGCCGGGACCCAAACGTCATACCGCGGAACAATGGGGGGGTCTTTTGGTCATGATGGAAGGTTTTATGCGGGAAAGGGATATCGAGTTCCCGGCTCAGGAAAAGAAACTGATTCAAGAATATTTATTTCGAAACGCCAGGTGAGGATAATATTATGAGATTTAAAGATAAGTCTACTTTGCTGGTTTGCGCAATGGTGCTGTTATTAGCGCCAGCACTTGTCCATGCGGAACACGATTCTTTCGGAAAGATGGGGATTATTCCACCAAAAACCTCCGAACCAGCACCTGCTTTTGTGGCGAAAAATTTAAGGGGTGAAATGGTCAAGCTTTCTGACTTCAAGGGGAAAGTTGTTTTACTGAATTTCTGGGCTACCTGGTGTGGTGCGTGCAGGGAGGAAATGGCATCTATGCAAAACCTTTATTCTTCCCTTGGGAGTGATGGGGTGGAAGTGGTCGCCATTTCCATTGACCGGTGGAACGAAGACCGGATTCAGGAATATGTTAAGAAGAGTAATTTAACTTTTCCGGTGCTTCTGGATCAGGATCAGAAGGTCAGGAAGCAATATCATGTCATGGGGCTCCCCACCAGCTACTTGATAGATGGCGAGGGCAAAATCCGTGGTTATGCTTCCGGTGCCAGAACCTGGGACAGCCCGGATTCGCAGAAATTGTTTCTGTCCTTGAAAAACGATAGTTTGTTGAAGGCCGATCGTTTGTCCATGCGAGCAGATTAAGTCCGCCACTGACCGATCATGCCTCGATTAAAAAAAAGCTTCCTTTTTGTATGTGCCCTTATTTTCCTGGCTATAGGTACTGCCTGGGGCCAGTCCGTCAACTCGGTCCTCTCCGAGCTGGATCAAAACTATTATTACCCTCAGAAACAAGGATTAAAAAGTGTTTCCGCCCGAGTTCAGTGGGAGCAACTGGATGTGGCTTCCGGGTCCGGTAAATATTTGCGCAATCCTGATTTTATTTTTACCTGGCAGGCAAACTCTAATGAAGGGCTTGGAAAGTTTAGTTTGGCGAAGGAGCAGGAAGGAGATCGTTTTCGGGAACTGATTCGGCAGATTAACCCATTTCGAGAGTTGATCATCCCTTTAACCCTGGAGCAAAAGTTTTTCAACCACGAAGGTCGGGTTCAAAAAGGGGATAAACTTCTTGTCAGGTTAAATTCTAAAACGGAATCAGGCGGCACCTATAAACTTTTGGTCGATCCCAAAGAGTGGGTCATCAGAAAACTGAGGCTTGAACAAACCCATTCTCCTGAGGATGTGAAAGGAGAGTTTCGCTATATAAAGTTAGCGGATAAACACGCGATCTCTGAAAGCCTTTCCCGCTTTGAGGTGAAAGGGCAGGAATACGTTGAAGTCACACGATACAAATATAAAAAGGTCAAGGGAATTTGGTGGGTTCGCCGCATTGACCAGACTCTCAAGCGGGGCGGTCAGGTCATGCAGACCTATGTTTTTAAACTGTCCGGTATTAAGCCAATCCTTTCCTCTCACTAAGCAAATAGTGTCAGTCAAGGGGATATGCCTATTGAGTCTGGTTTATAATTCCTTTATAATTAAGCAGTTAAACTTTTTTGAGGGAATGGTATGTCGGGATTAAAAAGCGCTTGGGAATTGAGCCTGGAACGTTCGGACAAGTTGGTTCCTGAGCTGAAAAGCCAGAAAAAGCTGACTAAAAAGCAAAAACAGGAAATTGCCGAGATTCGAAACGAATATGCCGCAAAGATTGCCGACTTGGATGTGACTTCCCACGACAAGATTGGCAAGCTACCGGATCGGGTTCCTCCTGAAGAGATTGAAGCTGTAAAATCAGAACTGGAGAAACAGTTTCGGTCAGAGAAAAAAGCTTTGGAAGAGCAAATGGAAAAAGAAGTTGAAGTTGTTCGAAACCGGAAAAATTAACCCTGTCACCTCACCTGAAATCAACCCCTGTCGTTTCCCTGTCTTATATTTTTCATTGAGTCACATTTTTTACGATAAAACCTGAATGAAAACCGCTATACAAACAATTATTCAAGATGCTCTGGAGAAAGCCCGGCAGGCAGGCGAGTTGGAGCTTTCCCCGTTTCCAGAAATTGTGGTGGAAAAACCCAAAGACGAAAAAATGGGAGATTTCTCCACCAATGTTGCCATGACAATGGCAAAGAGCGAACGCAAGAATCCAAAAGTGATTGCGGAAAGTGTTGCCCGTTACCTTGAAAATGGTGATTTAAGTCAGGTGGAAGTCGCCGGGCCGGGTTTCATCAATCTCAAAATGTCGCATGAGTTTTTTCTGCAACGGTTAAAGAATGCCGTTAAGCAAGGGAATGATTTTGGTCAGTCTGATGTTGGGCAGGGCACCAAGGTTATGATCGAGTTTGTCAGCGCGAACCCCACAGGTCCCTTGCATGTGGGGCATGGGAGAGGGGCCGCTGTTGGGGACGCTCTCGCAAGGATTTTAAGAAAAGCCGGATACGATTTAAGTACCGAATACTACATCAATGATGTGGGAAACCAGATGAACTTTCTGGGCCGGTCTACCTGGCTCCGGTACCGGGAACTATTGGGGGAGGCGATCGAGTTTCCCGATGACCATTACCGGGGCGAATATATTAAAGATATTGCCAACGAAATAGTCGAGCAGAAGGGGGACGAGTTTTTAAAGAAGCCGGAAGAGGAATGCCTTCCTTTTTTCAGGAAGTACGCAAAGGATACTATTCTTAAAGGCATTGAAAAGGATCTTGCAGAATTCCGGGTGACTTTCGACAACTGGTTCAGCGAACAATCCCTTTATGAGGATAATTCGGTAGAGAAGGCCATTGAATGGTTGAAGGGCAAGGGCCATATCTATGAAAAAGACGGAGCTGTCTGGTTAAAGTCTTCCGCCTTCGATGATGATAAGGACCGGGTCATTGTCAAACAATCAGGAGAGAAAACCTATTTTTGTTCAGACATCGCTTATCACCAGAATAAGATTGGTCGTGGATTTGAAAAACTCGTCAACCTGATGGGTGCCGACCATCATGGTTATGTGCCGCGCATGGAGGCGGTTCTGGAGGCGATGGGGTATGACAAGAAAATCTTCAAGATTCTTTTGGTTCAGTTTGTCAGCCTTTTGCGGGCAGGCGAAAAAGTGTCCATGTCCACCCGATCCGGTGAGTTTGAAACGCTGACGGATGTGGTGAATGAGGTGGGTGTCGATGCCGCACGATATTATTTTCTGATGCGCAGTTCCGATACGCATCTGGATTTCGATCTGGAACTGGCTAAAAAAGAAACTCCGGACAATCCGGTTTTCTATATTCAATATGCGCATGCGCGGATTTGCAGTATCTTTCGCACTGCTGAAGAAAAAGGCGTGGCATGGAACCGATCTGACGAAGTAAACCTCGCTCCTCTGGTCGACGAGGAGGAGTTCGCTATTATCCGGGCGATTCTTGCTTTTCCTGAGGTAGTGGAAAAAAGTGCCAGGGCTATGGAGGTGCATCGGATTTCCCATTACTTGCTTGATATGGTTTCCCGATTTCATGGGTACTACAGCAGGCACCGGGTTGTTTCTGATGATAAGGCGCTTACACTTGCGCGTTTATTTTTACTGGATGCGATACGAATTACCATCCGTAATGGTTTCGAGTTGATGGGCATTTCCGCTCCAGAAAAAATGTAACCACTAGGCGTGGGGCCAACTAGCAATAACTATTTCTGGCGGGCAAAGAGTTTTCTTGGCCTTAGGAGTTCTTGCCAGCAACCCCTGCGGTTAGCAGCCGGCGTAGCCGCCGGTGGCAGATGGCAATAGCTTTTGCTGGCGATGAAAAAGGTTGTCTCGGCTTGATGAGTTCTTGCCATCAGCCTTTCCTGATAACAACAGGTATCATTAATTTATGAGACTTCTCCTTGTAATGATTTTTTTGCTGGCTTCGGCGGTGGGATTGCATTTTTCCGGGGTCATCGATGGATTCCTTAAAAAGGAGGTTTCTACTAAAAAACTGAGAGCCGTTAAGCCCAAATTCACCCGGGACAAGGTTACTCCGGTTGCACCTGATGAACCGGTTTATACTTTTTTTGAGACCTTGGATGACCTCACTATGACCCGGTATGTGGGACTCAATGGCAAGTTGTTGCCGACAGCACTTCCCACAGCCATGCCAGTGGTGCCTGCTAGAACGGTCATTCCTTTAACCCCTCCCATTGCAAAACAGGAGCAGTCGGAACCGCTGGCTAAACCTGAAATTAAACAGGATCGAAATATCAGAGCCGAAATTGAGGAAAGACCTCGTTATGCTGTTCAGGTGAGTTCGTTTCGGGATGTGGAGCGTGCAGGGGCCTTGAAAATGCGTCTCCAGAAAAAAGGTTTCGATGCCTTTTTAATGCAAGCGGAACTTGCCAATAATGCTGGAACCTGGCACCGGGTTTTTCTGGGAAGGTATGCAGATGAAGAGAAAGCGCAGGAAGCGGCTCGTTTGGCCAGAAGCCAATATAAACTGAACGCGGTAGTGGTGCGTAAGACCAATTAACGGGTTGTTGTAAACGGGTGTTGTCAGCAGAGGTGATCTTTATCGCAGAATGCCTGTAGCTCTTCTACCGGATCATCAATTCTTGGTCCACCATAAAAATTTTCTTTGCTGTCATACCAGGTGTTGAATCGGTAGCCCTCAATGTCATCGTGATAAAGTTTTCTTTTTTCTTCTTCCCCTTTAAAATCGAAATTTAAACTGGCTTCCCCCTTTTCGGGAATGGTGATGGTCCCTCTTTGCTCCGGAATAAAAGGATGCCATGCGATCACCTCGTAGGTGCCGGGAGGAATATTCTCGATGCTGAAGTTGCCTTCCGCGTCTGAAACTGTGTAATAAGGGTTTTGCACCAGGTATGCGTTAGTTTGCAGGAAAGGGTGGAGATTGCATTTGATGATGAATGTCTCTGCGTCTTCGCGCACAAAAACACTGCGTACCTGACTGGATTTTTCGGGTAGCGGACGGTTACTGGTCTGGTCCGAATAAATGTTACGGACTTCATAAGTCGCTATCTCATGCTGGATAGGATCTGTGTTTTCCAGTAAAATGTTTTCACCGTTTTTAGCACCGATTACATAACGGTTGGCCCGGCAACGATCGATATGAAAGATTTGCATTTTGGGCGAAAACGGTTTTCCTTTTTCGACGTTCTTCAAATGGATGATGGTATCTTTCAGTCCACGATTTTGTGAAACGGTGAAATCGAACAGCAGGCGGTGACCTCTCCCATCCGATATCCTTGAGCAGAATTCGATGTTCGGCGCGTGGATCAGGTGGAAAGAACGAACCCTGGGAACCTTGCCGGAAAGTGTGACACGGCCCTTTAAAGTTCCTCCATTGTCTACGGAAACGACTGTGTAATTGGATTCAATCTGGTCAAATAGTTTTTTTGCGAGTTTATTATTTCTTTTGAATAAAGTTTCAACTTTTTCCAGGGCTTTCTCACGTTTTCCCTGCAAGTTGTATACAACCCCAAGGTCGTATTCTGCCTTTACCATTCTGGGGTCCATGCTCAAGGCTGTTTCCAGTTCCTGAATGGCTTCATCCAGCAATTTGACGCGGGCAAAGGAAACGCCACGGTTGTAGCGCAGGCCGGAAGAGTCGTATCCCAGGTGCAATGCCTTTTCAAAGGAGAGCAGGGCTTCCTTGTGCATTCCTGTCTGGCTGAAGGCGACACCAAGATTCGCTTGAACCAGGCTACTCTGCGGGGCGAGTTCAGCCGCTTTCGTGAATTCGGCTACGGCACTGTCCCATTGCTTTTTCTGGCTCAGTTTCACTGCTTTTTTATAGTGGATTTTTGCTTCCTTGTCAGAAGCAACCGCTGGGCATCCCAAAAGCAGGATCAGGCAGAAAATCAGAAAACTCAGACAATGTTTTTTTGGAGATTTAATAGTTTTCACTTTGGTAATATGATTATTGAGTTGTGCAATGTAACAATCCCTAAAGGGAGTGTCAACCTCTGTTAGATACCGGCAAGGGGTTAAAAATTCCACCGATATGCAATTTTTTTTTGTGTGCAAAATACTGTTTTTAAAGAATGATGAATATGAGATCCACCCAATACATGGAATCGTTTGAAGCGCATTGGGGTGTTCCGGGAGGAATTTCCCAGACAATCGTTGGCTCCCAATTTAAGGGTGTGGAGTTGCCTTGTCCTCCCCGAATTCGGCATGAACTGCATTTGGATGAGCAGGGCAGGGTCATCCTGTACGAAATTGAGGCGAAAGATCAAAACAAGCCTATCATTTTGTTGGCGCATGGCATGGGAGGGTGTTCCGAATCCGGTTATATGAAACGGATTTCCACTAAACTTTGGATGCAGGGGTATGGGGTGTTCCTGATCAACCATCGAGGTAGCGGACCGGGTATGGGTTTGAGTTCGCGACTGTGGAATGGAGGTGCCAGCGATGATTTGGCAAAAATGATTGATTTTGTGATTCAGCGCAATCCAGATAAGTTTCTGGTGCCGATTGGTTTTTCTTTAAGCGGTAACATTCTTTTGAAATATTTGGGAGAGGGCCAGATTGTTCCCGGCAAGGTTTTAGGCGCTCTCGCCGTAAACCCGCCTGTTGATTTAAGAATTTCAAGTGCCATCATATCGAGAAAATGGAGTTGCGCGGTATTCAATCAGTATTATATGAAATTGATTCGTAATCAGGCGGTTGTTCTGGCGAAACAGTTTCCATCTGCTCTCAGTCCGCTCAAAAATTTGAAAACAATTTGGGATTTCGATGTCAGTTATACCGCTCCCTCTGGCGGATTCAAAGATGTCGACGATTATTATGACAGTTGTAGTTCCATGCATTACTTGAAGGGAATAAAAATTCCCACTTCTATTTTATGTGCCGAGGATGATCCTTTTGTTCCCGGCAAAATATTTGATCAGATTGAGATGAGTGAAAGTGTGACATTGCATAAACCGAAAAAGGGTGGACATATGGGGTATATCGCAAGGCATGTCACCCCTCATGGCGACCGGCGCTGGATGGACTATGCCATATCGGAATGGATTCGACAGTTGAGACTACCGGCATGAGGCGGAGTAATCTTCTTTTAAAGTACAGGCTGAAAGCCCTTGCCAACGGTTTCAAGGGACTCGGTTTTAAAAAGGCAATGCGCCCCATTTCTGTTTTGACGTTGGGGGCGCTGTTTGTCATCGGCGACTACTGGTTTTTTCACAGAGTGATAGTCTATCTGGATGGATTACCTTCCAGGGTGGGCGATGAGTTGATTGTTCAATTAGTCAATCTGGTTTTCATCACTCTGTTTATGATGGTCCTGTTTTCCGGCTTGATCGTTTCCCTCTCTGTCTACTATTTATCCCGTGACCTGGAACTTCTGCATTCCCTGCCAATTCCCATTCGATCGCTGGTTACGGCCCGTTACTTCCAGTGCATGGCAAACAGTTCCTGGATGGTTTTATTGTTTTCCCTACCCATGTTTGCCGCATACGGTTCGCATTTTGAAGTTTCATGGGATTATTATCTGTATCTGATATTCAACCTGGTTCCTTTTATAGCCATTCCCTGCCTGCTGGCTGTTTTGGCGATAATGGTTTTAATGAAGGTTTATCCCACTCATAAAACGCATCAGGTAATGACTTTTCTGGGGATATTTTTTCTGGTGGGAGTGGTGGTGTATTTGCGGTTTTTGTCGCAGGATAAATTTTTTGGCCAGGATGTTTCTGATGAGCAGATCATGGCTTTTGTTGCCAGCCTGAAGGCTCCCGATTATCCATTTCTTCCCAGCAACTGGATAACCCGTGGCTTGTCGGGCTGGGTTGAGGGAAAAAGAGAAATGCCATTTATGCAGACTTCACTCTTGTGGGGTGTGGCTGGAGGCCTGTTCGTTTTGCATTTGTGGGTGGCTTCGCGGATTTATTTTCAGGGCTGGTGTTTGGTTCAGGTGGTACGGGGTACTCCCCTGGAAGGACGCAGGACTAAGAGGAAAACTTTTTTCCAAAACCTGCCCCTGTCTGCTCCCGGCAGGGCTTTGTTGAACAAGGATCTTAAAATTTTTGCCCGCGACCCGGAACAATGGTCGCAACTCTTCATATTATTTGCTTTGGTATGCGTTTATATTTTTAATATCATGCATCTTCCCCTGGAAAATAAAGTTTTGCGAGAGGTGGTTTCCGTTTTGAATGTTGGTTTGGTAGGGTTTGTCATGGCGGCTCTGATATCCCGATTCGTGTTCACCTCACCCAGTGTGGAAGGTAAAAGTTTCTGGTCGATTTATACCCGACCCGTGACGATGCAGAAGTTTTTGGCAGGCAAGTTCTGGATGTTTTTCCCGCCACTTTTATTTATCGCCGAGTTGCTGGTTGTGGTATCAAATCAGTTGCTGGAGGTGGATGCTTTTGTGATGAGGGTTTCCGTTATAGGTGTTTTCCTTTTGACATTAGGATTGACCAGTCTTGGATTGGGACTCGGCACTCTGTACCCTGAGTTTGATCATGAAAATATATCTGAGATTTCATCCAGTACAGGTGGTGTGTTGTTTATGATTTTGGCGTTGAGTTATATTGGAGTGGTGTTAATGTTGGGAGCTCGTCCGCTTTATGTTCATTTTAATGAAAAATTTCTTTTTAAGTCCATTGGCGGGTTGGAAGTTCCTATTTGTTATACGTTGATTCTTATTCTCACCTGGGCGATTGCCCACATTCCGTTGCGCCTGGGAATCCGTTCCTTGAATGCACGGGATATACATTGAGAAATTGTATGGAGTTGTTTCCGGAATTTGAAAAGGGTACGCAGGATCCAGTTGCGCCACTGGCGGACCGGATGCGGCCTGACGACTGGGAAAAGTTTGCCGGACAGGAGCATCTGGTTGGTGAGGGTTTGCCGCTGAGAGAATTGTCGGGTTCAAGTTTGTCCTTTTTGTTATGGGGGCCACCGGGTACCGGTAAAACAACCCTTGCCCGGATTTCGGCCCGGTTGACCGAAAGCGAGTTTCATGAAGTCAGTGCAGTGAATGCGGGTGTTGCCGATATTCGTAAGATAATCGAAGGCGCTCGTCATGTCTGGAAGATAAAACGCCGGGGAACAGTATTGTTTATCGATGAAATTCACCGGTTCAACAAAGGACAGCAGGATGCTGTTCTCCCACATATAGAGAATGGAACGGTCCGCCTGATTGGCAGTACCACAGAGAACCCTTCTTTTGAAGTGATCCCTGCGCTTCGATCGCGATGTCAGGTTTTTCGCCTGGAAGCTTTGGCGCGCGAACAAATCAGAGATATCCTGGACCGGGCATTGCAAGACTCAGAGAAGGGGCTGGGGAAATCTGCCCTGCAAATTGCTGGGGAAGCGATGAATTTGATTGTCAGTCATGCCAATGGCGATGCCCGCCGTGCTCTCAATGTGCTGGAGGCGGCGCATGATGTGGTTGTGCTGCGAAAAGAAAAACAGGTTGGTTTGGAAATCGTTGAGGGCATCATTCAACAAGCCGCCACGCTTTACGATAAAAAGGGAACTGAGCATTACGACCATGCCTCGGCGTTCCAGAAAAGTCTGCGCGGTTCGGATGCCGATGCGGCCATTTACTGGCTGGCAAAAATGATCGCAGGTGGGGAAGACCCGCGTTTTATTGTCCGGCGACTGCTGGTCACAGCGGCAGAAGATGTGGGCAATGCCGACCCCAACGCATTTATACTGGCACAAGCCGTGGCGCAGGCAGTAGAAAAACTGGGGTTCCCAGAGGCCCGGATTCCCCTGGCCCAGGCGGTGATTTATGTTGCCCAGGCACCCAAGGATAACTCGGCAATGGTGGCTGTCGATCAGGCTTTGGAGGATATCCAGAAAAAAGGTTTGTCTTATCCCGTGCCGGATCATCTGAAGGACACGCATTATAAAGATGCCAAGTCCAAATATGGATTTGGTGTGGACTACAAATATCCGCACGATGACCCTTCTGTTAAACAGGAATATCTGCCGAAACAGTTGAAGGGCAAGAAATATGTTCCCAATTCGAACAGAAAAATCAAATCCCCCCAACCCCCTTCGTAGAAGGGGGGGCTTTAATGGACCCCTCTTTTTCAAAGAGGGGCTGGGGTGATTTAAAAGCTGCCATTGAGCCGAGATGAACCTTCCGAGGCAGTAAAAGCTATTGCAAGTGGGGTCCAGCTTCACGCTGGTTGTTGATTTGTTTTCTATATGATATAGAGAGCATCCATGTATTTTGATTAAGGAAGAATGATGAACGAGAATTCCAGATTCGAAAATGTTGAGGCAATTTTTGAGGGACGCTTGCGCGGCAATCAACTGATGCTCAGCGGCAAGGGCCTCACTCCGGAAGAGGCACGGCTTTTATGGCAGTCGCCTAGAATGCAGGAAGTCAGCTGGCTGGATTTGGATGATAACAACCTGGGGGATCAGGGAGTCCAGGAACTGGTTGACTGCGCGTTTTTGGAAAATGTCCAGTATTTGAATCTCAATCAGAACAACGTGAGTGATGAAGGGCTGAAATTTCTGGCTGACGCAAAGTACCTGGACAAACTCAAGCGCCTGCATCTGAAAGGGAACCCGATAAAAGGAGAAGGTGTTCTTGCCTTGTTCAACTCCGCAACACTGGTAAGTCTTTCCACCTTCCAGATCCATGATGGTTGGACCTGCAAAAAAAGGGAAGGGTGGCGTTATAAGCCGCAGGCCTGAACTATGCCTTCCTCTAGCCAATTACATATTCAGATCTCAGCGCAGGACCGACCGGGAATACTGGCTGAAACGCTGGCGTTTATCGTTCAGACCGGTTGGAATGTGGTCGATATCAAACAATTCGTGTTTAACGGATTGCTCAATCTTTCCATTCTGCTTGACGGTTGTGATGAGAGCCACATTTTGCCTCTGCGCGAGAAATTATCCGCTTATGCGGAGCAAATGGGTTTCAAAGTCAACGTCTACCCCTGGAAAACGGCTACCCGCCCTGATGCTCCCTATGCCCACCGTTCGGTTGTGACCCTGCTATGTGATTCGATTCCCTCCTCCGGTTTTCAGGAAATTACCCGGATTTTTGCCGAACTCGATATCAACATTTTGCGCATTGAACAATTGGATTCGGGAGATGTCCATGCTCTGGAGTTTGTTATCGGAACTCGCAAGGCCCACTCATCGGAAGAAGTGTTGGACGCTCTGGTCAAATTCAAAGAACATTATGGGGTCGATATCGCGGTGCAGGAGGAAACCTATTTCAGGCGCAACAAAAGGTTGATCGTGCTGGATGCGGATATGACCTTCCTGCAATGCGAAGTCATTGATGAACTGGGAAAGCTCGCCGGAGTAGGGGATAAAATCGCGGCAATCACCAGTCAGGCCATGAATGGGGAAATGGACTTCAAATCTGCTTTGCTGAAAAGGGTCCAGCTTTTAAAAGGTCTGCCAGTAGAAAAACTGCAGGAATTATCCAACTCCCTGCCTCTGACCCCTGGGGCGGAATCCCTGGTAAATATCCTGAAGCATCTGGGTTATAAAATTGCTTTGGTCAGTGGTGGATTCCAGTTTTTTATCGATAAGATTCGCAGTGACTATGGTTTGGATTATGGCGTTGCCAATCAATTGCAGATAGAAAATGGAAAAGTTTCGGGGGAACTGGAAGGGCAAATCATTGACGCAGAGGCCAAGGAAAAAACCCTGGTCGCCCTTGCGGAAAAAGAAGGGTTTTCACTGCGGCAAGTTGTAGCGGTGGGGGACGGGGCTAACGATATCAAGATGCTGGCACGGGCGGGTCTCGGCATCGCCTTCAATGCAAAACCCATTGTGCAACGTCAGGCACGGGCCAGTATCAATCAGTCTAATTTAAAATTAATCCTTTATTTTTTGGGGATTAGCGGGGAAGAACTTCAGGAATTAGATGAGGTGGTGCGTGGCGGTAAAAATCAACCCTGGCCTGAGGATTAGGCAAGGGTTTTACTTTTGTAGGCCAAATCTCTAACGGAAAGAATGCCAGCTATTTCATCTTTTTCCGTTACGGCCAGATGACTGATATTGTACTCCTGCATCAGGGAACCCGCTTCGGAAGTTGAGGCACTCGAGTCAAGGGATAGAATGGACTCCTCCATTATTGAAGAGAGGGGAGTGGTCCGTGGGTCCAATCCTTCACTTACCACTCTGTACACCAAATCTCGTTCTGCCAGAATACCGACATAACCCTGGCAACCTTTGATCAACAGGGAGCCAATTTCCTTTTCCTTCATCAACTGGGCCGCCTCTTGAGCGGTGGCTTCGGAGTAGATGCTGATAACCGGCGTGGTCATTTGAGAACGAATGGTATCCATTGAACCCTCCCTTTATAGGCTAACCTCAGCCCTGATAATAATATAACTAGCATCAATTGTAAATTTAAAGTCGGGAAGACTGTCGCCTTTTTTTACTAGCCTATTTAGTCCTCAAATAAAGTATTGTTTTTTATGGTCCATTCTCTTTTTTTAGCCTCTTCCATCAGCATTGGTCCGGATAAGGCTTTTTCGATGGGAACCGCCCCTTCAGGCAGTTTTTTCTGGGCGGAAAGGATGGCGACCATGCTGGCGTGCCAGCCGGTAAATTTCTCCATGGCGGTGAAACCCGTTCTTTTGTCGTAGGTTTCGCAAAGGTCCAGAGTGCAGACCACGTTTTGTCCGTTGGACTTTCCTTCGCACCGTACACGAATGACGCAGATATCCTGAACCTGATCGCCGGAAATTTTGGGTTGCAAAAGGGTGTGAAAAATTTCTCGGGGAATAAAGTCTTTTACTGGAGTTTGCTCGAACAGACCCAGTTGCTGGAACGCCTGAAATGTTTGCCAGTGTCCGGGATAACGCAGAGTTTTATTTTCCAAACGCTGGAGTTTTCCTGCAAATGTCCAGGGTGCGGTGGAGAGTCCGCCTGCGGTGACTGCGGCTTGCAAACGCCCCAGGGGTGTGGGGAAATCCAACTCCTCTACTTCGCTCAGGCACGGGACTTGTGTTGGTTTCCCATCCCGGATAAACCAGGCAGGGCCTTCGTACTCGTTAGTCAAACCGTTAATGTTGAAGGTAGAGATGTAGTTCCAGGGAGGAACCGGATTCAGCGGCAAGCCCCCATCCCATATAAAAAGGTTGATGGGATTTTCCACAAAACTCATTGCCAGAACACCCATTGAAATATTGAGTCCCGGTCCCATACCGCAGTCCGGAACAATGGTGACGGAAGATTTATCGAGAGCTAATTGTTTGCGAACGGTTTCGGTGTGCCCACCCAGATCGCATAAGTTGGTTCCGCATTCGATCGCTGTGCGGGTGATACCCAGGTTGAATGTGAAGGGGACGGCACTGATGGCGGAGTCAACGCCTTTTAGCACCTGATGGAGTTGGTTCAGGTTCCCTGCATCCAGGCTAACCGGTTTGAACACATCCTGCGAAAGCAGGCTGCGCAGTTTTTCCGCTCCCTTTTGTGCGGTTTCCAAATTGAGATCGCATAGGAGAATTTCCTTGGCAGATCCAAACCGGGCAAGATCATAGGCGGCGGAAAGGCCCTGTCGGCCTGCTCCAATGATGGCGTAACGATATTCCACAGAAAATTAAATGTCAGGTGAATAAGAAGCACCCATTATAGATGGTTCTTAAGCGAGAAGCACCATGCCAATAGCGTGGGTTGGAGTGCAGGGGGTTTGCTGGCCCAGGTCGTCCCAGCCGTTATTGTGAATGGTTTCACTCACATCGATACCGCAGGCTTGCAAAGTGGGTCGGGCTTTTTCGGGGTACTGGCATTTTGTTGTAACGGTACAGGGGCTACACAGGTCGCAGGGTTGCGCACATAATGCGAAAGCTTTGTTGAAGCCTTTCCCTTTTAAATATTTTTCCAGATGGACACCAATTTCCCTGATATTTGTTTCAGGACTGCCGTTGATGAGCAGGGCGTTTTCATATTCCGGAAGAATCTCAGCCATTTCATCCGCATTGGGAGTGTGAGGAGGGCAGGTAAGGAGCGATCCATAGTTTGCGCAACCATATTGGCATTGCAGGCTCATCCAATGGGCCATGGATATGGTTCGGGTTAAAATCACCTTAGCCTTGGTGCAACCCAGGTCGATCGCTTCTTGAATCAACTCCTGATTCGAGCGAGTGCTTTTGGGCAGGGATTTTATGTTTTCAGGTGCCATAAGTTTTTCCGTAGTTCCTTTCTCCTTACAGTCTGTTATTATTTAGTGGATGTAGCTGAAGGTCAAGGCTGGAACCTGCTTTCTGCAAGTGCAAAGTTCGCCGGGGTTTTCCGGGGGCCAGCAAGTGGGCCGCTTTTAATATTGATTAATAAAGAGTTACTGGCTTTCATTTCTTGACGTTAATCTCCCAAATTTTACGAGCTGGAAAACAGCAACGACAGGTGAGAAGTGGAATTTCCGTTTAAAGCAATTGCTTTTGATTGGGCGCATACCCTGGTTGACCTGGGAGAAGAAGATGACCGACCGCCTCTGGAAAAAGTTTTTGCCTTCCTGAAGACAAAACAAATTCCCTTGCCAGACTTTGAAGACTGCCTGAAAAAGTCGAGGGAGCTGTTTAAACCCATGATAGAGCTGTCCAGGGTTACACACCGTGAGGCCCGTTACGAGGAAGTTTTACAGTATCTGCTCTGCTATTTTAAAATTCCATGGCAGGGACAAGTATCCGAAATTCTGCAAGTTTATTATGAGGAGGTTTATCAGGAAAGGCGGGTCTTCCCCGAGGTGCCTGCTGTGCTAAAGCAGTTGAGTGGTGTTGCCATGGGAATCGTTTCCAATACAACGAATCCGGTTTTCATGAAAGAGTTTGAGCTTATGGGTTCGGGACTGAAGGATTATTTTGACTTTGCTATTTATTCATCAGAAGTTCCCTTCCGCAAGCCGCACCCCTCCATTTTTCAACTGGCGATAAGCCGTTTCCAGTTGGAACCTGAAGAGATTCTTTTTGTCGGTGACAGTCTTTCCGCGGATATTCTGGGGGCCCAGGCGGTGGGGATGAAGACGGCCTGGTTGAACCGCAAGAAAAAACAAGGCGAATCCTGTTCCGATTATGAATTAGGTTCTCTGGAAGATTTGTTACGTATTGACTGCGTTCAGGTATGAGGTTTTTTGTTGCCAGAGAACAAATAGTCGGTAACGAGGTGACCCTTGTCGGGTCGGACGTATCGCATATCAGAACCGTATTGCGGTTGAAGGCGGGAGACTCCATACAGGTCATCAGTGACTCGGGTCAATGCCTCACAGTTCGACTGGTTGAGGTCAACACGAAAGAGGTCAAGGGGGAGATTACGGCTTCTGCAACAATCAATGTCGAGTCTCCCCTGGCGGTTCACCTGGGGCAAGCGTTGATCAAAGGCAACAAGTTCGATGTGATTTTAAGAAAGTCGGTGGAGTTGGGAGTGCGTTCTATTACTCCTTTGATGACCGAGCGTTGCGTGGTAAAAACTAATCGGACGGAGGGAAAAGTTGAGCGCTGGAAAAAAATTGCGCTGGAAAGTTGCAAGCAATGTGGCCGTTCCCAGGTCCCTGAGGTGGCGAAGAATATTGAAACCCTGGAAACTTTTTGCCGGGAAAATGAACATCAGGATCTTAAACTGGTTTTCTGGGAGTTGGAGGAAAAAAAGACCCTCAAAGATATCAAGCCGGATGTGCAACCGGACTCTGTCGCTGTTTTGATCGGACCGGAGGGAGGGTTCAGTCTGGCCGAGATTGAGAGGGCAGGGCAATACGGGTTCCAGACTGTGAGCCTTGGGCCACGGATTCTGCGGGCGGAAACGGCACCGGTGGTGGCCTTGGCCCTGTTGCAGTCGCTTTGGGGTGACTTGTAATACGAAACCGAAAATGGGAAAAGCAAATCCCCCCAACCCCCTTCGTAGAAGGGGGAGTTTCAATGGACCCCTCTTTTACAAAGAGGGGCTGGGGTGATTTACAACCCAATGAATGAAACCGAAAATCTAAACCAATAATATTATGACCTATCGATGCAAACTTGACATTTTTGAAGGCCCTTTGGATCTGCTTCTTCATCTGATTAAAGAGCAGAAGATGGATATCTACGATATCCCCATTGCCGAAATTACCCGGCAGTATATGACCTACCTGGAGATGATGCAGGAGTTGAACCTGGAACTGGTCGGGGAGTATCTGGTCATGGCCGCCGAACTGGCACGCATCAAATCGAAAGTTTTGTTGCCCGCTCCTGAAACGGACGAAGAGTTGGATGATGGCGGTGGAGAAGACCCGCGTGCGGAACTGATGCGCCGACTACGGGAATACCAGCGCTATCGGGATGCGGCGTTTGAACTAAGAATGAAAGAACATGATCAGGCACAGGTTTTTGTGCGTGGTGGACAGCTTGAAATTGAAGGAAGCTCCGAATCGCAGGAACTGGTTGAAACATCGGTTTTCGATTTGTTTAAAGCCTACCAGAAAATCCTGGATATCAAATCCTTTGAAAAGGATTATGAAATTGAAATTACCGAGATGTCGGTCACGGACCGGATTCAGCACATCATGGAAATTCTCAACGCTTCAGAAAGTGTCACGTTTGAATCGCTGTTTACAGTATTAAACAAAAAGCAGGAAGTCATCGTGACGTTTCTTGCCATTCTGGAATTAATGCGCCTCAAATTATTGCGGGTTCAACAAGCCAGCCACTTCGAAACCATCCGCATCTACAAATCCGCCGATCAGGAAACTCAGGACGCAATCCTGCAAGACTATCACCGCACTATGGACTCCGACGACTAGCCCGGCGAACCGCCAGGGGTAAAGTGGAATCCTTGATAAACTTCCCTCCCTTCATAGAGACCTTTGCATAAGTCGTCTTTGCGAGCATAGCGAAGCAATCCAGAAGGTTTTGTTGTTGAGTCCAGCGTCACGCTGGCTGGATCGCCACGCCGCTTTGCGGCTCGCGAAGACGACCCTGTGGGGTTTGATTTGTCACGCTGAGCTTGCCGAAGCGGGTAAAAGCAACCCCCTCAGTCCCCCTTATCAGGGGGACGATCAATTCCCCCCTGATAAGGGGGGCTAGGGGGGTTACATTCGGGCAATGCCCAACCCACTATTTTTTACAATCCCCCGCCCGCCAGTATAACTTTCATTACATTTATACGGAATATTCAGGCTCTCAGTTCGCAACCCCCTCTGGTTTTTTGATGTTACCAAACTGGGACATAACTGATAACGCATTTAAATATAGTTATTTATGTTAATCCCTGATTGTTAAAATTTTGAGACGGGGACTGACAGCCCTTGCTGGCATCTATCTTGCTATTATAAGACTGACGGCCTTACAAAGGTTTTCGTTGTTAGAATTTGCGGCAGGACTCTGAACTCTTTATTTATGTAATATCGGGCTCCCAATAGGCATATTCGTCAAAGAATCGACACTCTGGGCAATTATTGTTTACATGGTAAGTGAAAAGGAGTACAATTGTCCATTAATCATTGTATTTGCGTTTCTTTAGCTTTGCGTGGGGATTAATTTTCGCACGCTTTTATATAGAATGCTGTGATAGCTCTGAAGGTACACAGTACTTGTATAAATATAGTAAAAATATTTATTTAGGTTTCTTGAATCGATTTCTTGAGGAGGGGGCGGATCATGCTACAAATTTATCGTGATTTGAAAATTGGCAAAAAAATTGGACTTGGGTTTGCGCTGGTAACATTTGTCCTGATTGGGGTGGTGTTTATCACTTTCAATCAGGTTGGGAAAACCAACGCACTTTCCACAAAAGTTGTGGATTTGCGTGTTCCCACCGCTCGTGCCAGCCTGATGATGCTCAATGGCATCAACCATTCTCTGGCGGCTCTACGTGGCTGGATGATTCTCGGCAAAGACAAGTTTAAGGTCGAGCGACAAAAAGCCTGGGATACAGAGATCAATTCCTCCCTCAAAACAATGGAGGGGTTTGCAAAAACCTGGACCAATCCCAAAAACGTGGAACGGTTGAAGATCATTAAAACGAAGTTAAAGGATTTCGAGCAATACCAAAAGGAAATCGAGGATATTTCCCAGACCATAGAGAACCTGCCGGCCAATAAAATCCTGTTCAAGGATGCGGCACCCAAGGCGGCCATTCTGGTAGGGAATATCACCAAGATCATCAATATCGAAGCGACACTGGAAGCCACACCTAAAAGAAAAGCCCTGCTTGGCATGATGGCCGATGTTCGTGGAACGACTGCCCGTGCCCTGGCAAGTATCCGTGCCTACCTGCTTTCGGGCGATGCGAAATTTAAAGATTCATTTGATGTTATGTGGACGAAAAACATCAAACGGTTTGGTGACTTGACCGCCAGCAAGGGCGACTTGACCCCCAAACAGCAGGCCCTGTTCAAGGAATTCTCCGAAGCGAGAACCGCCTTTCTCCCCATGCCACCGAAGATGTTTGAGATCCGCGCTGGTAACGAATGGAATATGGCGAATCGCTGGCTGGGAACTAAGGCCGCGCCGACTGCTTTTGCTATCAAACAACAACTGGATGCCATGGCGGCGAACCAGAAAAAACTGCTGGCAAACGATATGAGTTTGTCCAAGGAACTCAATGAAGATTTGAACTCAACGCTTTGGACTCTGCTTTTTGTCGCGGTTGGCATAAGCGGATTTTTAGGGTTCACCATCACCCGGTCCGTCACAGGTCCACTCACGCAAGTGGCACGGGCTTCTACAGATATGGTGGCAGGTAATCTGGATCGACCGGCAATTCAAGTCAACTCTACCGATGAGTTGGGGAATATGGCTAATCAATCCAACGAATTGAGCACTATGCTGAGGGATTATATTACTGACGCGAAAAGTATTTTGGGTGAGGATGTCAGTAAGGAAAAATTTAATGCGCAAGGCGCTTTCCTGACCTCTCTGCAAGAGATGTTGGCTAATGCCAAAACCAAAATTGAAGCGGATGCGGAAATGCGGCGGGTTGTGGCAATGGTAGACAATCTTTCCATGAATGTGATGTACGCCGATGAAAATTTTGAAGTCAAATATATGAATCCCAGAGGTAAGGAAATTTTCGGAAAAGTGCAGGAGTTTTTGAAGGTGGATGTTGAGAATGTTATTGGCAACCAGATAACTGCTTTTCATACAGACCCGGACAAGGTAATGAGCATTATTAAGGATCCGACTAACTTGCCTTTCGAGTCGCAGGTCCAAATCGGACCGGAGGTATTTGATTTGCAGGTAAGCGCTATCTATGACTTGGATAAAAATTATATAGGGCCTGTAGCCACATACCAGTTGGTTACAGAACGGGTCGCGATGGAAACGCAGGTTGCGGAAAATGCCGAGCGTGAACAAAAGGCCGCTGATGAATTGAAGACCAAGGTCAACAGTATTTTGGGTGTTGTGACTGCTGCGGGCCAGGGAGATTTGACCCAGGAAATCACCGTCAGCGGCGAAGATGCAATTGGGCAGATGGGTGGAGGCTTGAGCAAGTTTTTCAGCGGACTGCGCAGTGATATTGGAAACATTGGCAAAAACGCGGAATCGGTGAGTGCCGCCGCTGAGGAACTCACTGCTACCAGCACGACCATGTCTGCCAATGCTGAGGAGACTTCTTCGCAAGCGGGTGTGGTTGCCGCCGCCAGTGAGCAGGTGGGAACCAACGTCCAGACGGTTGCTACAGGCTCGGAGGAGATGAGCGCAAGCATCGGTGAAATCTCAAGTAATGCTACTCAGGCGGCTACAATCTCGAATGAGGCGGTCGAAGTTGCCAAAAAAACCAATGACACCATCGCCACTCTTGGTGAAAGTTCACAAGAGATTGGTGAAGTCGTAAAAGTGATCACCTCGATCGCGGAACAAACCAATCTTTTAGCCTTGAACGCGACCATTGAAGCCGCCCGAGCTGGTGAAGCCGGCAAAGGTTTTGCGGTGGTGGCTAACGAGGTTAAGGAACTGGCTAATCAAACGGCGAAAGCCACCGAGGAGATCAGTGGTAAAGTCACTACGATTCAGTCCAACACCGGCGATGCTGTACAGGCGATTGGAGAAATCAGTGACATCATTAATAAAATTAATGATATCTCCAACACCATCGCCAGTGCGGTGGAGGAACAAAGTGCTACAACGAATGAAATGTCGCGCAATGTTGCAGAAGCCGCAAAAGGAGTAGGGGAAATATCCGAAAACATCTCGGGTGTCTCATCAGCGGCGCAAGAGACAACGCAAGGCTCCAGTCAAACCAAGGATGCCGCAGATGAGCTTTCAAGACTCGCAAGCGATCTGCAGAACCTTGTTGGTAATTTCAAAATTTAGCAGGGTAAGAGCAACCTGAACCTCCCCCCCCCCTCCCCTTCATAGGGAGGGGGGTTGCTTATTCCTTTCACCAGCCGGTATTATGGACGAAACCGAAAAATCGCTTTTTGAGCTTGTGGGTGGACGCCCCACCTTGGAAAAGGTGCATAAAATATTTTATGACAAGCTTTATGTCCACCCCTGGCTAAAACATTTTTTTGCTGGAATCGACCAGAAGCATATAGAGAACCAGCAGACCGATTTCATGGTATCCAATATGGGAGGTGCAAAATTATATACTGGGGGATTGCCCAAGCCTGTGCATAAACATATGAATATTCCGGAGGAATTGTTTGATATACGGGGTAAGATTTTGCGGGAATGTATTTTAGAGTGCGGGGTAACTATTGAGTTGGCCGAGCGATGGATCAGGATTGACAATGCCTTTAAAAAGGCGATCACAAAGAAGAATATTAGCGACTGTGAAAAGCGTTTTAACACGGATAGCATCCTGGACTTTCCAAAACCATCGCAGTTGTAATGCTGTTGGAAATGACTTTGAGTTGTTTGTTGCGAAATATTGAATGCAAAAGACGAAGCTATGAAAATATTAATCGTTGAAGATGACGCAAACTCCCGTAGTTTTTTAGAGCAAACAATGGAAATGCAGGGATATGAGTACCAGTCCGCAGTGGATGGGGTGGAGGGTTATGATAAGTTTCTCAGCTTTGAGCCTGATTTGATTCTCTCTGACATTCAGATGCCTGGAATGGATGGGCTGGCACTTCTGGAGAAAATCAGAAAAACAAATCCCGATGTCGTTGTGTTGATGCTCACAGCTTTTGGAAGCGAAGATTTTGCCATACAAGCTCTCCGCCTGCGAGCCAATAATTACATCAAGAAGCCCGTAGATTTTTCTGAGTTATTGCCCATGTTGAGTAATTACGCCTTTGCAATCGAGAACCAAAAAAAGTTTCTTTCCGACAGAACAGGTTGTGTCGATTGTATGAAAGAGGTAGGGCGGGATCAGGAAGGGGTGATGGAAACGATGGAAACCCACTATGAAAATGAAATCAAACGACTCAAAGACGAAAATGAAAAATTAAAAAAAGAAATCGCTGACCTTCGATAGTCCCCCTGTTGCCTAGAGGGGCAGGGGGTTGCTTATTCCTTTCATCAACTGGTGTTATGAACGAAACCGAAAAATCACTTTTTGAGCTTGTAGGAGGGCGTCCCACATTGGAAAAGGTGCATAAAATATTTTATGACAAGGTATATGCTCACCCCTCACTACTTCCTTTTTTTGAGGGAACAAACCGGGAAGTGATTGAGAGACAGCAAACGGATTTTGCCGCTTCTCAAATGGGAGGGAATGTTATTTTTTCAGGAAAAACCCCTTTTAGTTGTCACCAGCGTATGTTCATTACCCAGGAACATTTTGATTTGAGAAATACCCTATTGCGTGAATCTTTGCGGGAGTTTGGTGTTCCGGATGAGTTGGCCGAACGTTGGCTTCGATTGGGCGAAGCTTTTGCAAAAAAGATTGTAAAGTCAGATATAAGCGAGTGCCAGACAAGATACAAAACCGAAAAAATTCTTACGGCTCCCCTGCCGTAAACATTTTTCTGTGTGTGAACTGAGGCATTATTAAACCACCCTCACCGCGGCGTACGCCTTGCCTCTCCCCTCAAGGGAGAGGAAGCAAAAAGTCCCTTCTCCCCTGGAGGGAGAAGGCTAGGATGAGGGGGATATATAAAGATTAAGTCCTCTTCTTACTTATTTGCCCATGCAATATCCGGGCTGGCAACGACTCATCTCGGCTTGATGAGAGTTAACCCCCTCAATCCCCCTTATCAGGGGGAGCTTTGCGTAAGTCGAAAAAGCAGAAGAGCGAGATGCTTCGAGAGCCTCAGCATGACAAACCAGGTCTCACAGGGCCGTCTTCGCGAGCCGCAAAGCGGCGTGGCGATCCAGAGTCTCGCTGGATTTACCCTTGCAGGGCACGAGAGCTAAGGTCGAATATCACGGCTTCACGGAGCCTGTGCTGAGCGTAGCCGAAGTATTCGCAAAGACGACTTATGCAAAGGTCTCTTTATCAGGAAGAAGAATTAACGTATTACCCTTTCAGGGCACGAAAGCTGAGGAAGAATATCACGTGCGCTTGATGGCATTGTTTGCTTCACGGGTAATGCAGTACTGGCCCCACGCCTAGTGGGTTACTTTTTTTGCAGGTTAAAAACTCCATCCCAATCTTCGGGAGGCGGGGTGTCAAGATACTCTTTGCAACGGTCTCGATAAACTCTGCAAGGTCCGTCCTCCGGATTGGCTTGCAGTCCTTCTTCAAAACACTTGCCGGCATTTTCCCAGTCCCTGTTTTTATAGAAATTCAGACCGCTATTATAAAAAGGCAATGTCTTCTTAACAGACTCCTCAATTTCTCCCGTTTTCCCCAGGAGTTCATAAATTTTTATAGGCGTTGCACGCCCCACAACGCGAAGTGTATCCAGTTCCCGGACTTCGATGAACTCTTTGGCCGCTTGATAAGTGAACTCGCTGATCAGGGAATAGGTTCCGTATTGTTTGTTGGCTCCCTCCAGGCGAGCGCAAAGGTTGACTGAGTCGCCGTTCATGCCGTACATCATACGGGTGGTTGAACCCATGTTACCGATTACCATTGACCCGGTGTTGAGGCCTACACGCATTAACAATTCTGGCTTGCCTTGCTCTTTGAATTTCACCCGCATTTCTTTGAGCCTGTTTTGCATATCTATACATACCCAGCAGGCACGTTTTGCATGATCATCGAAATAAATTGGAGCGCCAAAAAAGGCTTTGATCGCATCGCCGTCATAGCGGTCCAGGGTGCCATCGTATTGCAAGAGGATATCTGTCATTTCGGTGAGGTAGGTATTCAAAAGGTCAACCAGTTCCGTGGCGCCGAGTTTTTCTGAGAAGGTGGTGAATCCTTCCAGGTCGGTGAACAGGGCAGAAAGCTCTTTTTGTTCTCCTCCCAGCTTCAGCTTAGAGGGATCGTTGAGCAATTCTTTCACAACCCGTGGTGAGAGATATTGACCAAAAACCTTTTTGATAAACAGCTTTTGTTTTCCTTCGTCTACAAAACGGTTGAGCATGATTGCCGAGGCAATGACGGTGTTCTCAAACAATGCGTACACATCCGTCAACCAGAATCCCTTGTTGAGGAATAACCAATGACTCAAATAGAACAGGGCGCCCGTACTTAGGACCCAGATCAGGAGACTCATTTTGGGTTGGATACGGGAATACACTGCTGTTAAGAATATCCCGATCAGCAATAAATAAAGAGAATCGAGCAAAGCGGTCCAGGAAGGCTGGGAGAGAAAATTATTCCTTAAAATATTGTCAATGATACTGGCATGAATTTCTATTCCCGGCAGCTTGGGATCAAATGCGGTGACCCTTATGTCTTCCAGGGCCGTAGCTGTGGCTCCAACTAAAATTATTTTGCCTTTCACTTTATTTCTTAAGCTCAAACTCAGCGAATCATCCAGCAGGTCACTGATGGAAAAACCTGGAAAGGTGCCCCTGGGTCCGAGAAAATTGATTTCCAATTCTCCTTTAGTGTTGGCTGGAATGGTTATGGTGGATTTGCCATCCAGTATCACTTCTTCCATGCCATATTCACCGACACGAAAAAGGAGCGTTCCTTCCATGAACTGTTCCAGAGCTCTTAAGGAAAGCGGGGGGAAGTAATAATCTTTTTTAGAAGCGGGATCGTGATACCTGACAATCAGGGGTAAACGTCTTATGGAGCCATCATTTTCAATATTGAAAGTGAAAAAACCCGAGCTCTTTGCACTTCTGGAAAAAGCTGTGATATTCGATTCCACCGCGTAAGCACTTGGGAAGGGCAGGCGGGACAAGTCCAGATCCTGTTTCGATTTCAAAAACCCCCTGAACTGAGATGATTTTATATCTTCAAAATACTGGTTTCGAAGATCGAGACTCAGGTGATGTAATTCTTCTGATGAAAAATGAAAAAAGTAACCGAGCACCGCTTTGGTAGTGGCCTGGGATAAAACTTTTGCAAACTCCGCATCCGGGTTGGACTCCTTGATAAACTTTTTCAGGGATTTCAGGGCCTCTGTGTTTTCAATTAAAGGGATCACACGGTTTAATTGTTCAAGAGATTCCGGGCTGGACTGGGGGGAGGAAAAAATAACATCGAAAGCAATAACACGGGCTTCATAGTCCAGGAGTTTTTGTGTCAGTTTCGCCATGGTTTGTCTTGGCCAGGGCCAACGCCCCAATTTATCGACGCTTTTTTCATCTATTTTTGCGATCAGGATTTCGGGGCCGGGAGAAACGGGCCCTCTTAAACGGAAGTGCGAATTTTGCAAGAGGTTTTCAAGGTTCTGTACCCATGACGGGGAATAGGAATAGGTGAGTAACGTTAAAAGGGTGATACCCAGACCCATGAACCAATGAGAATATTTTTTTAGGTTTTCGCGCAATTAGAAATTGGGCCTCTTTTGGGTCGTATAAAAAAGAGTTATTTACCTTGTCCGGGCCAAATCAGATGCTCTATTTCCTGAGCAGGAAGTGCCTTACTGCATAGATAACCTTGGAATTGATCGCATTCCAGGTTTTTAAGGAAATCGTGTTGCTCCTGGGTTTCCACCCCTTCGGCGATGGTTTTAAATCCCATTTTCTGTGAGATGGTAATGATTCCCTGAATGATCGCCAAATTGCTGTTATCCGTACAATCTCGAATAAAAGAGTGGTCGATTTTCAAAGTATCGATGGGAAGTTTTTTCAGATAACCCAGGGAAGTGTATCCGGAACCGAAATCGTCAATAGAAATCTGAACTCCGAGTTCTCTGAATTGTTCCAGGATATCGATGGCCACCTGTACATTGCTCATGACTGCGGTCTCAGTGACCTCGATTTCCAGATATTTGGGATGAATTCCCTCCGTAGTTATAACATTTTTGACTTGTTCAACCAGATCCGGTAGTTCAAACTGTCTACCAGAAAGATTGATCCCTATTTTTACAGCCTCTCCGTATTTGTGACACCACTCCTGGATTTGACCGCACGCTACCTGAAAGGTCCAGTCCCAGATTTTATGAATAAGTCGGCTTTCCTCGGCAATGGGAATGAATACATCAGGACCAACCTTTTTCCCGTCGGGGTGGTTCCAGCGAATAAGGGCTTCCAATCCTTCAACCTTATCGGTGCTCAGATTGACCTTGGGTTGATAATGCAATTCGAATTCTTTATTTTTAACGGCTCTCCATAACTCCTGCTCCAGGGTCAGTCGAGATATGATTTTTTCATGCATTGAAGATTCATACATGCGGTAAGAATTGCCCCCAGATTCCTTGGCCTGATACATTGCGATATCTGAATTCTTAAACAGTGTTTCAATATCTTCTCCATCTGAAGGGAAAAGTGCAATTCCAATGCTGAAGCTGGAATGAAATTTCTTTCCCTGTAGTTCCATAGGCTCTTTCATAAGGTTGATGACTCGTTGCGCCATTTTCGTTGGAAAGTATTCATCCTTTATATTGTGAAGAAGAATGACAAAATCATCTCCACCCAAGCGCCCGAATGTATCTTCCTTCCGCAAGGTCCCCTCAAATCGGTCTGCTAGCTGGACTAAAAACTGGTCTCCTGCTTCATGTCCCAGGGAATCGTTAACTACCTTAAAGTTATCCAAATCCATGGATAGTATGGCAACCTTTGTATTCGACCTTTGGGCACGGGCCAGCATGATATCGAATCGATCCTTGATCAAATTGCGATTAGGCAGGTGAGTTAAGGAGTCGTAAAAGGCCAGTTCCTTAATATGGGCCTCCATGGCCTTTTTATCTGATATGTCCTCAACGATGGCATAAATCAGTGGAGGGTCTTCTATGTGCAAATATTGAATACGCACCTCCACCGGATAGGTTGAACCATCTTTCCTTTTATTTTGGTTTTCAAATGATACCTGGGCGAGGCTTTTATCGATCAGGTTTTGGAACTTTTCATTTAACTCGTCCCAGGGTAAATCCTGGAAGACTTCATTAAAATAAGTGCTGGTCAATTCGGTTAAGGTGTAGCCGAGATTTTGCGAAGCCTTGGAGTTTGCCTGTGTGATTTGATAAGTGTCCTGTTCCAGTATGAAAATTTCATTAACCGTGTCGTCTAAAAGGCGGGAGAATCTCTGGTTTAATTTTATCTGGTTTTTTAATTCAAGATTATCAGAATCAATTTTTTGCAAGTCTTCTTTCCATCGCCCCGCCAGGGTCTGGAACAGTGGTAAAAAAGCCTTGGGGTTTATAGACAAAAATTCCAGAAAATATTTTTCATGAATTTCAATCGCTTTGACATCGGTAGTGGCTTTTACTGAAGCCGAGCGTATTTTATTTCCCAGTAGAGCCATTTCACCAAGGTATTCACCGGTGGTTCTATGGGCAATTACACGGTTCTCCTTGAACACCTCCAGGTTTCCAGACGTAATGATGTACATTGCATCCCCGGTCTGTCCTTCCTTAAAGAGAAATTCTTCTTTGGGTAAAAACCGTTCCTTGCAGTTTGCGCTGAGAGAATCTAATCCCGGCAAGCTCTTCAAAAAGTCGACCTGTTTTAAAAATCCAAGTGTGGTTTTGTTATCCACAGATACCTTTTGCCTGAATGAGAAAATAGAATAATACTATACCTTATTTTCCATGACTAAAAGGGTAAAGCTGAAAAGGCTTTGCAATGTCTAAGCGTTATGGGGAATAACTGTAAGAAACGGAGCAGTACTTTGACAAGGAAACCACAGGTGCGGCGGGAATATTTTTTTGCTGTAATGAATCAAATAAGCAGGTCCTTAAGATTTAGGACCACACATTTTTATTACTCAGTAAGTTTCTGCATTGAATAAAAGGAGAAGGCGAGCCATTTTTTATAAAAATGCAATATTTTTACTGTTAAATATAAGATTTTTTTTCAAAACCTCTGAAAAACATAGGGAAATACAACGTTTATCCTATTGAGGATATTTTGGTTTTGCTCGCCCCCCTCGCTTGAGGGGCTTTCAATAACGGGTTTTTTATTTATACTTGAGTATATTGATCCTTTGAATATGCAACAGTAGGAGAAATTCCTAGTGACTAGCGGTGACACCTCAATTATGGACGTAGCGGTAAAACTAGAGCAGTTAAAGGCTGTAGATTTTCTCAGTTTCTTTTCTGCGGAGACTTTGGAAAAGCTGGCTCACTCGTGTGAGGTTCTCACATTACCCGCCTATGAAATCCTGTTTGAGGAGGGGGATGCGTCCGGGGCGATGTATATCATTTTGTCAGGGGAACTGCTGGTTTATAAGAAAAGCAAAGTGATCGCCCGCAGAAAAGCCGGTCAATATATCGGCGAAATGGGATTGATAGAATCCAAGCCACGCTCGGCGACTATCCGAACCGAAACTGAAGTGCAACTGCTCGAAATCACCGCAGAAAAATTCCATAAAGAATTTTCCGGCAATTCTGAATCACTGATCGCCCTTTTGAAAACACTCTCCGAAAGAGCCCGAAAAGATCTGGACGTGATGGAAGGGGCTCATGTCAAATTAAAACAAGAACAGGAGCATGCCGAACAGTTAACCCAGGTGTTGGACGATGCGACGAATGAAACTTACGTTATAGATATTGAAAGTTATCAAATTTTGCAGACCAATTCGACAGCCAGCCGAAGCCTGGGTTATAGCAAGAGCCAGATTTGTAAAAAGGCGTTATACGACTTTTGGGAAGACCATTCTCGTTTGGAGTTTGAGGTGTTTGTGGAGTCGTTGCAAAACGGGCAAAAACTGGTTCAGGTTTTTGATGCCCTGCAAAAGAGAAAAGACGATACGATTTATCCGGTGCAGGTGAGATTGAAGCAGATCCAGGTCAACAAGAAAAGCTCTTTATTAGCCATTGTCCGGGATCTGACTGAGTTTCGGCAGATGGAAGCCAAAATCAAGCGCATGGCATTTTTTGATTCTTTGACCGGCCTGCCCAACCGCAACATGATCAATGACCGCATCATCCTGGCTTTCGCCCATGCTGATCGTAATAATGAAAACTTTGCGGTGTTGTATCTGGATATGGATGATTTTAAATCCGTGAACGATTCTCTGGGACATTCTATTGGAGATGAGTTGTTAAAAGAAGTGGCCAAACGTTTGCAAGGGCTATTGCGTGGCGAGGATACGGTGGCAAGGATAGGAGGAGATGAGTTTGTAGTCCTGTTAACGGGGTTGAAGGATGATACTTACTCCACCCGGCTGGCGGAAAGGATTATCTCAGCTCTCAAGCCTGTGTTCAAAATTGATAAACACGAAATTCGTTCCAGTTTCAGTATAGGAATCGCGGTTTATCCGGCGGATGGCAAGGATGCTGAAACGCTGTTTAAAAGTGCGGATTCGGCAATGTATCGGGCTAAAGAACAGGGAAAAAACTCCTATTATGTACATAACCCCGAAATGCTGTCGGTGGCCCAAAGGCGATCGGGCCTCAAGACTCTTTTGCACCAAACGCTTGAGGATGAAAACTTTCTGCTGGACTATCAACCGAAGGTAGATATCGAAACAGGTGAATATAAGAGACTTGAAGTGTTTTTGAGGATGAATGACCCTGAAAGAGGATTGGTGCACCCCGCTGAATTCCTCCCTCTAGCCGAGGAGGACGGTTTGATTGTTCCCATTGGGGATTGGGTTATGCAGTCTGTTTGCGAGCAAATTAAAGCCTGGAGACGGGAAGGGATACCTTTGGTGCCCTTTTCCATCAACCTCAGCGAAGTGCAGTTGCTACAGGGTAGGCTGGCGGAAAAAATAGAGGGTTGTATAAATAAGTTTGGGCTGGAACCGGATTTGTTTGAATTTGAAATTCCTGAAGGGGCTTTGCTCCAAACTTCGGCGCAGGCGTATAAAAACTTGATGGAGCTTCACGAACTTGGCTCAAAGCTGGCTTTGGATAATTTTGGCACGGGTTTGTCCTCATTGAATAACCTTGCGCGTGTTCCCTTGAGCACCTTGAATATTGCTCCCCAACTGATTCAAGGGTTCTCTGTTGAGATTAACGCCACGATCACCACTACAGTTATTGGTATTGGAAAAAGTTTAAAGTTGAAAACAGTTGCCAAAGGAATTGAAACTATTGAACAAAGAAGGTTTTTAGAGCATAGCGGATGTGACTGGGTCCAGGGCTATCTGTTTGGCAGACCTTTGCCAGCGGAAAAGCTGAAACCCATATTACGAAAAGGTATATAATAATGAGTATAGATAAGGAGCAAATTATGAGCACAAAATTCATACGTAAGGCTAAATGGTTGTCGGTTCGCCTCGTCCCAATGATGACGTTAGGGTTATGTTTTATTTCCCTTGTTTCAGCCAGTCAGGACAATTCGCAGGTCAGCAGGGCTGAGTTTATAGCGATGGTTTCCCATAATCAGCCTGATCACCCCCTCCTTCCGAAAAACCATGCGGAGTTATCCCAGGAGGATCTGTATGTTAAAACGGCCCGGATTTTAAAGGTCCGTGGATTTAAAGTTCTCGGTGAAAAAGGCGCAAAAGAGGCGATGACCGATCAGGAGTTTGTTCGGATTACTTACGCTTTGTCCGGCGAACCCCCTGGTAAAAACCTGTTTGAACAGAAACAATTTTTAAAGCAGGAGGGGATCGTTAAATCAGCCGATATTGGAATCACCACCGGCGTTGAGGGGAAAATTCTTCAGACTCATGAGGGGGAGATTGCATCATCAGATATTAAGCTGGCTTCCCCGGTTTTCATGAATGATCATATCAAGACCCAACCTGAATCAAAAGCCACCTTCACCTTCGATGATAAAAGCGCATTGACTCTCGGGGAAAATGCTTCCGTCAATATCAGGAAACATATATATGATCCCGAAAAAGATCTGCGGCAAACCGTGGTTAATGTGGCTTTGGGAACCGTGCGATTTGTGGTGACTAAAGGTAAATCGAAAGGGTCGGCCTTCAAGGTGGTGACGCCTACTGCTGTGGCAGGAGTGCGGGGAACGGAATTTGTTGTGACTGTTCACCCGAACGGCAAGACATCTTTCATCAATATTGAAGGTAGCATCGATACTGCCCCGAAGCTTCCCAACGGAAACCTGGGGCCGCAGACGATACTTACCAAAGGAAAAATGCTGGGAGTTCTGAAAAATGGAGTGGTCTCTGATGTCCAGAACCTTCCACCGCTCCTGGTTGAGTTGGCGGCGGCTGATGCGCTTCCCCCGGGTCTTCTGAAACAGGCCGAGGCAGGGACGTTGCCTGCTGGACTGATGAAGCAGGCGGACAAGCAAAGAGGGCCTCCAGCAAACAGGGGGCGTACCAGTATAACCATTACTAAAGTCAAGGCAGAAGGGACCGCCAGAGGGCCTTTCTTCGCAAAAGCACAAGATAGAGTTAATCAAGGTGGTAAAGGCAGTGGCCCTGGCATTGGTGGTTTCGGGATTCAGAAAGGACCCAAAGGCAAGGGTGGTATCGGAACTAAATTTAGTGGCCTCGTTAATAAAAACGGAGGACCGGGTGGAGTCGGACGACCCGGATCTGGACAACCCGGAAAACCTGACCTTGGGCCCCCAAAAATAGCTAGAAGTGGACCTCCTGGTGGCGGTGCTCCTGGTGGCGGAAAACCATAACTCCCCAGGTTCCGCGTGAACCGTGTATAGTTTTGATACACTTCATCACGGGTGCTATGCGTAAGTGTCTATTTTTAAAGTTCTACTACCGTTCCTGTGCCTGAGTGTTATTCAGGCACAGGAAACGGGCTACTCTTGTGCCCGCAAGTTATATGCGTAGTTTTATAATCCACTGAAAGTACTGGCTTTTCAGCATTGGGTGGGGTAAAGTTTGCCATACGCTTATTGCTGGGTGCCTATGCGGAAGTATCTATTTTTCATGTTGCTGTCACTTTTTCTGTGCCTGAATGCTGTTGAGGCACAGGAGACAGGCTCCTCTCTTCTTTCCCGTGGCCTGCAGCTTATCAATGAAGAAAAATATGAAAGTGCCTTAGCCGAGTTTGCAAAAATCATCAAAAATGACCCCAATAATAAAGAAGCGCATTATTATCGGGGTCTGACCTTCCTTAAAGCTGAAAAATATTCTGAAGCGGTAGCACCATTTGAAAGGGTTCTTAAGTTGGACCCGATGTATAGCGGTGCTCGGCGCAATCTCGGCATCGTCTACCTTAACCTTGAATCCAATGACCTGGCTATTCAGGAACTGACAAAATCCGTCGACCAGGATCCTCAAGATGCCTCTGCCCATTTTTATCTGGGCCGTGCTCTCCAGCAAAAAGAGCAGTATGAGGAATCGCTCATTCATTTCCAAATCGTGTTGAGTTTGGACCCCGACCTTGAGCAAATAGCCCTGTTTCAAATCGGGCTGGCCTACTCAAAATTGGAGCAGAAAGAAGATGCTAAGCTGGCGCTGACCATGGCCCTGGAAAAGGCCCCGGAATCGGCAACCGCCAGTGTGGCAGAAGACCTGCTGAATGAATTAGGAGGGAAAACAAGCAAAAGCAAAAACAACGGGTGGTTCACGGCCAAGGTTGGGTGGCAAGCGGACGATAACCTATCTGTAACCCAGCAGGATCTCGTAACTAACCAAGCTGATTCGGGTGGCACCTTTGAGTTGTCGACAGGTTATAAATTCTATTCCACTCCCGCTCTCGAGCTCCAACTGGGGTACGATTTTTACCAGAGTGCCTGGTCGGATGTGTCTGAATTAAATTATATATCCAATACTTTTTCCCTGAGAGGTTCTCATAACGAGGAAAACTGGGATGCCGGAATTGACTACTACTATAATTACAGCTTTTTAAACGCAAAGGATTTCCTGACCTCTCACACCATCGCTCCGCGTATGGGTTTTTCGCTCCAGCCACAACTCTATACCAATCTAAGCCTGACTGTTTCCGACACCAGTTTTTTGGGAGACAATCTGCGCAATGCCACCAACACTTCTGTTGGTTTTGACCAGTACCTGTTTTTCATGGAGAACAAGGCTTACGGGTTTTTGAGCTACAGGCATTCTGATGAAAGTGCGAAGGGCAGTGAGTTTGACTATACCGGGAACTACATCGGCGCAGGTGTGAATTTCCCCGGATCAGATAAAATGAAAATACAGTTTTCCTATTCGTACAATCTGCTGGAGTATAAAAATAACACGGCAAGTATTGGCAGGAAGAGAAGGGATGAAAAGCACGGCTACCGAATCCTGCTCACTCATCCGATTTTAGAGTCCCTGAACCTTGAGTTTGACTATCAGTACAACCTTAACAATTCAAACCTGGTGTCTGTAGATTCCAAACAAAATCTTTTAGCGTTGAAACTTGCTTTCTCTTATTAATCAAAATCAGCCGTCAATTTTTTTTACACCATTCGTTCAAGCTTGTAAGACTTTAGGGGGGCAGTTTGGTTGAATGATAGACTGTGGCAAAGACCGAAAAGCATTCAAAAAAATGTTATAATTGGGGAAACCTTGTCGTTTTGAATAGAGAAAGTTCGGCATAGTATGGCTAAGACAAATTTTGATTTTCTGAGTGATATTGATTTTTTACAAAAGGTTTCCGTAGATACCTTGGAATGCCTGGCTTCTGAATGTCAATTGAAAGAACTGGCAGTGGGAGAGGTCTTGTTTCAGGATGGGGAAGAGGGCGACTCCATGTATGTCATACTTTCCGGCGAGTTGGTTGTCTCCAAAAATGAGATAGAGATTGCACGCAGAGCAAAAGGAGATTATCTGGGGGAAATGGCATTGGTTGAATCCAAGCCTCGTTCTGCCACCGTTGTATCAGCGGTGCCCACCCGGTTGTTGGAAATAACGCAGGAGCAGTTCCAAACCAAACTGTCTGCGAGTCCGGATGCTTTGATTGCTATTATGAAAACGCTTTCCAGTCGGGCGAGGGAAAATTTAAAAATTTTTGAATCCCCGGATTCAAGCAGGCTACGACTTGATGAACCGGAAAGTAAAAAGAAGCTCGAAAAACACGTCAAATACTTAATGCAGGAAGCGGGGTTAACAAGCCGGGAGGCTGATGTTGCCCGCCTGATTTGTACTGGTTTGAGCGATAAGGAAATAGCTAAAAAGTTGGAGTTGAGCCATCATACCGTCAAAGACCACCTCAAAAAGATATATGCCAAATTCCGGGTTCATGCCCGGGCTCAATTGGTTTCCCTCATGTACAAGTAGCCAGCGTGACGCTGGACCCGACTAGCAATAACTTCATTTGGCAAATAACCGTTTTTCTCGGCTCAAAGAGCCCTTGCCGTTGCCTCTTCGTGGAAAGAGGGCTTTTTGTCTGGCGCTGGGTGGGATATAATATTACAATAAACAATAGCTTATACCCCAAACCCAAAACTATGCTCCGTCTAATTAAAGAAGATGTCCGGGTTGCCTTGGAAAAAGATCCTGCCGCGAGAAATTTTCTCGAGGTATTGATCTTGTACCCCGGTGTTCATGCTTTGATCGGTTATCGATTGACTCATAGCTTATGGAACATGGGGTTCAAGTTTCTTTCCAGGGCCATTTCCCAGTTTTTCAGATGGACAACCGGCATAGAAATTCATCCTTCCGCAATAATTGGAAAACGATTTTTTATCGACCATGGCATGGGCGTGGTGATTGGCGCAACCTCGGAAATTGGGGACAATGTATTTGTTTATCAGGGGGTGACTCTGGGGGGCTTGGCAAACAAGAAGGCCAAACGCCATCCTACTATTTCCGACAATGTAGTCATTGGTGCCGGGGCGCAGGTTTTAGGTCCGATCCATGTTGGCCGTAACACGAAAATAGGTTCAGGTTCGGTAGTTCTGCAGGATGTTCCTGAGTATTCCACTGTCATTGGGGTTCCCGGAAGGGTGGTTTTTTCCGGTATTTCTTCGGATATGGAAGATGATGATGAGGGTCTGGAATCCTTTCCTGACCCTGTAGCCCGGGCGATCGAGTGCATGTTGGACCGGTTGCCTCAAATGGAAAAAGAAATCCGTCTGTTAAAGGAAATGCAGAAAGGAATAGACCCTCCAGTTGAAGTGGATCCTGCCAACATAAAACAGGTGTCAGGTCAGTCCAAATCCTGACCTTTGGGTTGTTTGTGAAATAAAGGTCTTGCCCTGTTAAAACCCATGTTTTTTCTTCGCGCTTTGGTTTAGCTTTTCTCTATTTTCGGTACTTTTAATTTGGATAAAATCTATCTTGATCATAATGCCACCACACCGGTTGCTCCAGAAGTTCTGCATATTATAACTTCTGTATTGCGGGACCAGATGGGAAACCCCTCCAGTGTGCACTCTATGGGGAGGTCAGCCCGTGTCTTGATAGATGAAGCCCGGGAACAGGTGGCTTCTCTCATTGGGGCCTCGCCATCAGAAATTGTTTTCACCAGCGGGGGGACAGAGGCAAATAATTTAGCCTTGCTGGGAGTAGCCCTGGGAGCGAGGACGGGCCATATAGTTACCAGCCAGGTGGAACACCCCTCGGTTTTAAATCCATGCAGGCAACTGGAAAGCCTGGGTTTTGTTGTAGACCGGTTAAGAGTTGATGAGCTGGGGCGAATTGATTTGCAGGCTTTGGAAAACTGCCTGACAGCATCGACTCTGCTGGTTTCCCTGCAACATGCCAACAGTGAGACCGGGGTTTTGCAGGATATTGAAAAGATCGGGAAGATCGTCAGAAAAAAGGGGGTATTGTTTCACACTGATGCAGTGCAAAGTGCAGGTAAAATTCCACTTCAAGTGCAAGATGTTCCTGTTGACATGTTATCCCTTTCAGCGCATAAACTGAATGGAGCCAAAGGAGTCGGGGCACTTTATTTAAAGAAGGGAAGCCCTGATTTGTTTTCACCCCTTTCCGGAGGCAGTCAGGAAAAAAAGAGAAGAGGGGGCACGGAAAATGTGGCGGGAATAGCGGGTTTTGGTAAAGCCTGCGAACTGGCTCAGAAACATCTGGTTTCCCAGAAATGTCTTTCCTCGCTACGAGACCACTTTTATCAATTGGTATCCGATCTGATTCCAGGAGTGGAAATTTTTGGTGATTTGGAGAACAGACTTCCCAATACTTTGAACCTTGGATTTGAGGGGGTTGAAGGGGATACTTTGTTGATCGGTCTGGATATGGCAGGGATAGCTGTTTCTACGGGCTCGGCTTGCAGTTCGGGTAGTGGACTGCCTTCACCCGTGCTGACAGCAATGGGTATCCCTTATGATAAAATCAACTCATCCATTCGTTTCAGTTTCGGGTGGAGTAATACAACGGCAGAAATTGAAAAAGCCGCAAAGATTCTGGCAGAAACCGTGTCATTGAACCGGACGGGAACATTTGCCGATATGAGTAATAAAAAGCTAATGAAATCCCTTTAAAATTCGATAAATATGAAATATATTGATGGGGAGTAAACCATTCACAATGAGGTTGACATTTTTGGGTCAACCCCATATAATTCATTGATTATTAAGGGATAACGTATCCTTATTGAAATTTGATGGAGTTAGATATGCCGCCCGCCAACATTTTCACCCGCCTCAGTTTGATTTTGGTTCTTTTCTTTTCTTTAATTTTTAATGGTTGTAGCTATCTTCCCTGGGTTGGTGAAGAAGATGATGACCTGGCTTTTGAAGAAGATTTCCCATTTGAAGATGAGAAAGAGATGGACCGTGGTGAAAGACGCCGTGCTAGAGACGATGAGTCCGGTTCCAGCGAAGATGATTTTTTTGCTGAGGATAAGGGCTTCTCTGATTCTGACATGGATGCCGGGGATGACGATTTTATAGAAGGGGAGCCGGATGGTTTTGCCAGCATAGACCAGCGCACTGACAAGAGTGAGTTGAAAGGTGATGTGGAAAGCCTTCAAAGTCAGCAGGAGGCGCTGATCAGCAAGGTTCGAGAACTGGAAGAAATTTTGAGTGTCCTGGAGCCCAAGATCAATGCCGCGAGCGAACGGCTGGAGAGCGATATCTCATCGGTTACAGATTCTTCTGACTTTCTGGAGCCTGAAGTTGAGGATTTAAAAGCGCAGATGGCTCGGCTTAACGAAGAGATTACCAGAATTAAAATGCAAAAAGCTCAAGCCGCACCTGTTCGCAAAAAGAGAATGCGTAGGACCAGTGCAAAGAATCCTCCTGAATATGATAAAGCTCTGGCGGCTTATCGGAGCAGGAATTATGACGAGTCTATTTTGCTATTCCAAAATCTGGATTTGAGCAACCCGCCCAAAAAACTCAAGGATAATATCGCCTTCTGGATCGGGACCAATTATGTGGCACTGGAAATGTATGATGATGCGATCCTTCAGTTTGAGACGGTTTTAAATAAATTTCCCCGAGGGAACAAAGCGCACGATTCTCGTTATATGCTTGGTATGACCTATTCCAAAAAAGGGGAAACCAGTCGTGCGGTTGAAGTTTTGGAGGGTGCCTTGAAGAAAAATCCTCCTGCCGAAGTGCGTGGGAAAATCCTTGCGCAATTGAACCAGATTCAGTAGCTAGCCTCCCTCCAACCCTTTCCCACTTATCGGTTGAAGCCGGTGGAGTTTTGGGTTATTCTCCTTTCAATAGGCTGTTGTGCGCAGGTTTTTCCTGCTGTCAATAACCCCTGATCCCTCTATTTACGGTGGTTTGAGATTTCGTTTCTCCGTGCAAAATTCTGTGTTTTGCAAGTGCTACTGCTATCCTTTAGCTCCCTGGAAAACTACCTTCCAGTCGGAATGGTAAAAAGGGAAGGAATCGAGTTCTTTTGTCATATATGATTAGGAAACACGGTCAGCTTTACCTGACTACTTTATTTTTCCTTGATGCTTTGGCGGTAACTCTCTCCTGGCTGTTTGCTTATTTAATCCGCTTCAAATTAGAACTCGTTGCTCCTTCCGGTCCCATACCCAGTGAAAACATGTACTTGTATGCAATATTACCTATTTGGGTCGTATTTCTTTTAAGTGGCCGGGTAGCTGGGTTTGTTTATTCATCGAGCAGACAGTCCCCGCTTGATCGGTTTTTTGGGGTTTTGAGGTTGACCTCTGTCTCAGTTCTTATGCTGATGGCAATTACTTTTTTCGTCCGTGAGGCAACCTTTTCCAGGATCATGGTCGGTTATTTCTGGGGCATTGCTACTATTATGTTGTTTCTTTCTCATCAGCTGGTGGATTTGCTGGTCAAGGAGATGCACCTTAGAGGAGTGAATCTAAAGAAAGTTTTGATTGTCGGGGCAGGAGAACTTGGGCAGCAAGTTGTGGAACGGCTGGGGAAAAACCCTGAAATTGGGTTTTCAGTAGTGGGCTATTTATCCCACTCTCCCGAAGAAGTAGGAAAGATTTTTAAGGACCATAAGGTTTTAGGGGTTTATCAGGAACTGGTCCGGGTTATTCGTGAAAATAAAGTCGACCAGATTTTTATTGCGTTGCCCTCAAAGGCGCATGATCATCTTGAGGAAATACTAGTCTCTCTGGGGGAGGAAACCGTTGACATTAAACTGGTGCCCGATCTCTTACGTTATATGGACTTGCACTCAGGCGTGGAAGAACTTGATGGCATGCCGCTGATAAACCTCTCTGAGTCCCCTCTTTATGGATGGAATATTATATTGAAGCGGGTTTCAGATATTGTCCTTTCTGGACTTGCCATTATTTTGACCTTTCCTGTTATGGTTCTCGTTGCGATAGCTCTAAGTCTGGAATCCCGTGGGCCGTTAATATATCGGCAGGAGCGAATGGGGCTGGACCGTAATGTGTTCTGGATGTACAAGTTCCGCTCCATGAAAGTTGAGGCCGAGAATCAAACCGGACCGGTCTGGGCCAAGGAAAATGATGACAGGCGCACCCGGGTCGGCACGATTTTAAGGTCGACCAGTCTGGATGAGCTTCCCCAATTGTTCAATGTGTTCAAGGGGCAAATGAGCCTGGTCGGTCCACGGCCTGAACGGCCTGTGTTTGTGGACGAGTTTAAAAAATCCATCCCCTTTTATATGTTGCGCTTGAAGATGAAAGCCGGTTTAACCGGATGGGCTCAGGTAAACGGTTGGAGAGGGAACACCTCTTTGGAAAAAAGAATTGAGTTTGATTTATATTATATTAAAAACTGGTCTTTATCATTTGACCTGAAAATCCTCGTTATGACCTTATGGAAGGGGTTGATCAACCGGCATGCCTACTGATTCTAAAGTCATAGCTGTTATCCCTGCACGGTGGGCCTCCTCCCGGTTCCCTGGAAAACCACTTGCCCTCATAAAAGGGAAACCGATGGTTCAATGGGTTTTTGAACAGGCCAGCAAAGCAGAAAGTGTCTCAGAGGTGATTGTCGCCACTGACGATGCCCGTATTATCGATGCCGTGAATGGCTTTGGTGGAAACGCCGTCATGACCTCATCGGACCATGAGTCTGGAACCGATCGCATTGCCGAGGTGGTTCGTGATCGCGGATGTGAGATCGTTGTGAATGTGCAAGGCGATGAGCCGTTGATTCCTCCTGAGAATATTGACCGAATCGTGCGCCCTTTGTTGGAGGGGGCTTTGGAATCGACAATCACATTAAAGATTTTAATTAAAACACACGATGAATTGATGGATCGAAATATTACAAAAGTTGTAGTGGATAGCTCCGGTTCAGCCTTGTATTTTTCAAAAGCTCCCATCCCCTGGAATAGGGATGAATGGGGAGATGGTGCAATGCAAAATTCATCGTTCGACCCCTTGAAACCTTTCTGGTATAAACATATTGGTCTGTATGCTTACAGGAAAAAATTTTTGATGGAGTTTGAAGGTTTGCCCGAATCGGGTCTTGAGAAAATAGAAAAGCTTGAACAATTACGCATCCTTGAGAGTGGATTCAAAATTAAAGTCGTTGAAACGGACCTGGACTCGATCGGCGTGGATTGTGAAGCGGATTTGGTGAAGATTGAAAAGCGTTTGGCCGTTTTACCCTGAACCTGAAATGATGAGGAATATTGAGTGAAAAAACGAACTAACGGTAAAAAAGTAAAGTATATCTTCGTTACAGGTGGGGTTCTATCATCCTTAGGCAAAGGGATTGCGGCATCATCCATAGGCAGTTTGCTGGAATGTTCCGGACTTAAAATAACCATTCTCAAACTGGACCCCTACATCAATATAGACCCGGGGACGATGAATCCGTTTCAGCACGGGGAAGTTTATGTGACTGATGATGGTGCGGAAACCGATCTGGATCTGGGGCATTATGAACGATTCACTCAGGCAAAAATGCGCCGGGCTAATAGCATTACTGCCGGTCGTATTTATCATAATGTTATTCAAAAGGAACGAAAGGGAGAGTACTTAGGGGCCACGGTTCAGGTGATTCCCCATATCACTGATGAAATCAAAAAGCATATCCGCTCGGTTGGCAGTGGCGTGGATGTGGTGATTTGTGAAATCGGAGGAACCGTTGGCGATATTGAAAGCCTGCCTTTTCTGGAAGCCATTCGCCAGTTTCGCTTTGATGTCAAACCTAAAGACGTGCTTTATGTTCACCTGACTCTCGTTCCCTACATGAAAACCTCAGATGAATTGAAAACCAAACCCACCCAGCACAGCGTTCAGAAACTGAGGGAAATTGGTATTCAAGCGGATATCCTGCTATGCAGGACTGAGAGAAAACTTTCAAAGGCCATCAAAGAAAAAATAGCTTTGTTCTGCAGTGTCGAGGCAAACTCCGTTTTCACTGCTATGGATGTCAGCTCCATTTATGAAGTTCCACTCAGTCTGGAAAAGGAAGGGCTCTGTGAAATCATTCTGGAAAAACTCGGGATGAAGGGAAAGGAACCGAATCTGGAGCGGTGGCAAAAGATCAATCAGATTTTGAAAAAACCTGCAAGCGAGGTCAAGATAGGTATTGTGGGCAAGTACGTGGACTTGAAGGAGTCGTATAAAAGCATCACGGAAGCTTTGATTCATGGCGGGATTGGTAATAATGCCCGTGTAGTTTTTGACTGGGTGGAAGCAGAGGACCTTGAAAAGGAAGGTGGGCTGGCATTGCTGAAAAAATGTGATGGCATTCTGGTTCCCGGAGGGTTTGGGGATCGGGGTATCGAGGGCAAGATCAATGCGGTTCAGTTTGCCAGGGAAAACAAGGTTCCTTATTTCGGAATTTGTCTCGGTATGCATTGTGCCGCGATTGAGTTTGCCCGGCATGTCGCCAATCTCAAAAATGCCAACAGCGCCGAGTTCTCGACGACATCGCCCTATCTCATTATTGATCTCCTACCCGATCAGAATGCCGAGGGAGATAAGGGTGGAACCATGCGTCTGGGGGAATATCCCTGCCAGTTAAGAAAAAACTCCAATGCCTATAAAGCATACGGAAAAAGGGAAATCGAAGAGAGGCATCGTCATCGTTATGAGTTCAATAATATGTACCGCATCCAAATGGAAGAGGCAGGACTGGTCATCAGCGGCCTGTCGCCCAACGGCAACCTGGTGGAGATCATCGAAGTGAAAGATCATCCATGGTTCCTGGCAGGCCAGTTTCACCCTGAATTCAAATCTTCACCGATGAGTCCGCATCCCTTGTTCAGGGACTTCATTTCCTCCTCCCTCAAGTACAGGAACGATAATGGTGCCAGTTCTTAAGAAACGGGCATGTTATAACGGTTTTTATATTTTTTAGTTCTTGCGAGAGTCTTTTCTTTATTGTCCCACCTGTTTACTCTGAGCCAGTCAATGGCAAGCTTCTCAGCGATAATTTTCCCGGCCTCCTCGGTCCCCTTGGCCCATGTACTGAAGAGCCTTTTTGAAATTGGGTTACAGGCTCCCCTGCATGTCACGGCTGAATCCCTTTTTCTGATCTCCAATACCGTGAACGATAAAAACGGCTAACCGTGTGTCTATTGTTGACCTCTAGAAACTGAGTTTATTATTCAATGTGATTTGTCTTTATTTGAAAAGTCCATCAAATATTTTATATCCCCTGAAAATAGTTTTTGTGGGCACTGCGTATTTAAGAGTGACCGAGTACGAAGTCTGGTTTGCCACATTTTTAGTTATAGTATTGCTATTACTTGTGGTTTGCAGGGCTTTACCATATTGGATAGATGCGTCCAATTGAATTGGTGCTAAAAGAAAGTCAAATAACTTAGTTCCTTTTCCAGCTTTAATCGAATCTTCGTTGTCCAAATCCAATATCTGGAGCAGTATAGGTTTTTTAAACCAACCATAGCCAATCGCTTGTGTTTCGGTACCTGTGATACTTGCTGCGGGGAGAGATGTACCAGCTAAACCAGATGCCTTGGCTATATCTGTGTAACCAAATGATCCGAAAATCGCCATATTCCCAAAAAGAATTTTTGGCATATATTTAAACTCTTTTTCTTGGCAGTCTTTCGAGCAGTGTTTTTCTTGAGATAAAGCAGTAGATGAAAAAAGTAAAGATATGAATATCGCTACTGACAGGGTTAATAAAAAACGTTGGCTGAATGATTTGAGATTTAACATGAAGATCTCCTCTTGTTAAAAACTGTAAGGTTGCTGTGAGTTTTGGCGTAATCCGAATGCCAAAGTTATGCAAGATTAGTTCTGCATGTCAAATACTGCAAGGCTAAGGTGAGGTTTTACAGTCTGTTTGCAGGGGGATTCCCTTAGGGGATTTATTATCAAGGGGATAAAAATGTGAAGATATCGCTATTTCTACAGGGTTTAGGCAGGTTCAAGCCATAGCGCGGAGAACATCCTTCTTGCCGATGATGCCGACCAGTTTATCGGATTCCAGAACAGGGAGGGTGTGGACATCTTTCTCAGCCATGATCGTAGTGATTTCGCCGAGGTCTGTGTCGGGGGAAACGGTGACAGGACTTTTGTGATAAATGTCTTCAACCTTGGAGCCGGTCAGTTTTTTTACATCCGATTCAAATTTCTTTTCGCTATCTAAAAACAGCACCGCATCAAACAGGGCGATGACGGTGGGGATGTGCAGGTTCTTATTCTGTTCGATCAAATCTCCCTGAGTGACTACGCCGACCACTTTTCCCGCATCATCGAGAACAGGGACTCCGTTAAAATGGTTTTCGATAAATAGCTTGGACAGGTCGCTGATGGGTTGGTCCTTGTTCACTGTAACCACATTTTGGGTCATGATGTCGCGTGCCGTTTTCATTTAAATCTCCGCTTAATTCTGTTTCTTAATATTAGATACTTTTCGTAGTTGGTCTATTCCCTCAAGGGATGGACGGTTGGGTTTCCTGCTACTTGTCTTTTTTCTGGCTGGCCCCTTTTTTGTTTTGCTGAATAATTTTTTGAAGAACTCAAAAACTGTTATCAGGCTGCCGACGAATACCTCCATGAACTTAAAGGGCAACTCTTTTTGCATTTTATAGACCACATAACCGACCACAACAATCAGGATTATATTAGGTATCCAGACCGAGGTGTAGGAATGGATCTGACCAATTCTGCCCAGGTTCTGGGTCAAAATGAGTCCCACATAATAAATCATGATAACCGCTACGGTGACTCCAAAACTGCCTGACTTACCTGAACGACTTGATTTGATACCCAGTGGGGCACCGAGGAACGCAAAAAGCAGACAGGTAAAAGGAATGGAGAATTTTTTACTCAGTTCCACCTCTGGTCCGGATGTGGGCAATCCTTTTTCCTTCATTTTTATGATTTTTTCTCTGATTTGAGAGAGTGAGAGCTCCCGGTTACCAATAAGAGCTTTTTTCTCCAACCTTTCTGTATCCGGGAGGCTGAGGTTGATATCGTACCGGTCAAAATTCAAAGTCTGGTAATCGCCTCCCTCATTGCTCAATTCATGGATGGTCCCGTTGTTGAGTTTAAGTTGAATTTTGAGTGTTTCCCGATTGGAAAATATGACCCCCTGTTCGGATGTGATAATTTGCGGGGTTCCAGCCTTGCTGGTATCGGCAATGAACACGCCTTTGAGCAATGAATTTTTCTGGTGCTCTTTAACCAGGAGAATCAGGTTTTTGAAGTCCCGGTTGAACACGTTAGGTTTGATGTCCACATTAGCCCGGTTCTTAATGATGTCATAGACCAGAACTTTATAAGCCTGGTTGCCCCAGGGGAGAGCCCAGAACATCACCATGTTTGCCAGTAAATAACCGACCAGTGAAAAAAACAGGACGGGTCTCATCAATTGCAAAAAACTCAGGTTGCAGGCCTTCATTGCAACCCACTCATTGTTCGCTGAAAATTGGTTGAAGGTAACCACCGAGGCCATAAGAACAGCCATGGGAATGGTGACGGCAAGAAAAGCGGGAGATATATAGACCATCATCATCATTATTTCCACGAAAGAAACGCCGCGATTGACGATCATTTCAGCCATAAACAGAAATTTATCCAGGTAGAGAACCATTGTCATGGCGAAAATACTGATCAGGAACATCTTCAGTAATTCCCCCAAAATATATTTATCAATTATTTTGAAAAACATCGAGGTTGCCCTTGGATCATGCAGAAATGGCGGTTTTTTGCTGAAGAAACGAAGGGTTTCTTTTTCTTAACCGCCTCATTATACTACATCCCAACTTCTGGATCATAGATTGCCTGAATTTAATGCCTGACTCAGCCAAAAATTATCAGCATAAAAGGTTGCCCCACTGGTTGAAAACCCGGCTTCCGAGAGCCCGCAAGTTTTTTCAATTAAAATCCCTTTTAAAGGAAACCGGATTGAACACGGTTTGCGAATCAGCATCGTGTCCCAATATAGGTACCTGCTGGGACGCGGGAACCCTGACCTTTATGATTCTGGGAGAGACCTGTACCCGTGCCTGCCGGTTTTGCGATGTTCCCACCGGGCACCTTAGTTGTCCGGACCCGGATGAGCCCGACAGGGTTGCTCTATCGCTTTCGCGGTTGGATTTAAAATTCGCGGTCATCACTTCTGTGGATCGTGACGATTTACCGGACGGTGGGGCAGGGCATTGGGTTGAAACGGTGGCCGCGATTAGAAATCGTTGCCCGGAGATTAAAGTCGAAGCGTTGATTCCGGATTTCCAGGGGAACACGGGGCTCATCCGGCAGGTGTGCGAAGCCAGGCCCGATGTGCTGGCCCACAATCTTGAAACGGTGGAATCTCTGCAAAGGCAAGTGCGTCCGCAATGTCGTTATGAGTGGTCCCTCAGAACTCTGCAAACCGCGGCAAAAACCGGCGGTGTTATCGTCAAGAGTGGACTCATGCTGGGTCTGGGAGAAAAAAGGCAGGAGGTGGTCCAGGCCATGAGCGATCTTGTCGATGCCGGGTGCCAAATCCTTTCACTCGGGCAATATCTCAGGCCAACTCCGGCTCATATAGAGGTCGTCGAGTTCATTCACCCGGACCGTTTTGTGGAATACAAGGAAATTGGCGAATCGCTGGGCTTAAAGCATGTGGAAGCTGGGCCTCTTGTGCGCAGTTCCTACCTGGCAGACCAGCAGGCCCAAGCGGCGGGTTTAAGTTGAATCCGTAGAATATACCTCCCCATCCAGATACTCAAACCTGTTGTATTAAAAATACGTTGTCCCCTTCAATTTAAAGCATATTTGGCATGCGGTTTGCTGTTCTATGTAAATAAGGTAGATGGTGTCAATTATTCGTCTTGAGGTTTCTGTCTGTGCTGAGTTCGAGTCTCTTTCTGCAAAGTTGGAATAAATTGTATTATGCCAGTCCCGTTAAGGCGGGGAAGAGTATGAATACGGGGCAGTCCGACCCTTTTTATTCTTTGTTGATCAAACATCAACTTAATATGATTCGAGCCTGGAGCCCTGCAGGAGGGGATACAGGTATTGATCCCTTAGCCCTTTCTAAAGCCCTGCTCAAACTAAAGGGTGTCAATACCACAGAGACATTCAGTTCTCCTGTCAATTCCCGGCGGGCTCTGCAATCTTATGAAACAAAAATAGAGGACAGGGTAAATTGGGATAAACAATCTCTCAAGGCAGTGGCGGGTCGCATTGCTGTTAAAAATAATATTCCTGAAACACTATTTCAAAAATTGATTCAAACAGAATCCGCTTTCGATCCACAGGCAAGAAGTCCGCGTGGTGCGATGGGATTGGGTCAGATCATGCCGGCAACGGCTAAAGAATTGGGGCTGGTTATTGGAGATGAAAAAACTTCGGGTTCTGTCTGGCATCCCGAATCGAACCTGGACGCATCGGCGCGTTATTTGAAAAAGCTCTATGATAAATACCGTAAGGAAGGCATTTCTGAGGATGAGGCATGGTCCTTTGCGGCAGGGGCTTACAATGCCGGCATGGGTAATATTGCCAGGGCCATCAAGAAGGTTTCCTTTGCGCCTGTCAAAACATGGGATCAAGTAGCTCAGGTGCTTCCACAAGTTACTGGAAAATATTCTCAGGAAACCATTCGCTACGTAAATCGCTTGCGGGCTTAATGTGTTTTAATCAATTCTTCTGCTTTTTCTACCATCTTTTTTTCCCAGTCAAAAACAAAACGTTTCCTGTCGGCTAAGGTTGCGTTGCGGCAAATTTCCAGTTTCTCGCTGGAGTGGAGAAGCTCGCTGATCATTGCGGTCAGGGTTTCTGGCTGGTCTACAGGGAAGCGTTGTTCCTGGCGGGAAACGATTTCCCTGTTTTCAGAGATATCACTGACGAGGCAGGGAAGGCCACAGGCCATTGCTTCCAGAATGGAGTTGGAAAGTCCTTCAAGATGAGAGGGGAATACAAACAGATCGCAACCGGGTAGAATATCCAGAACATCTTCACGCCATCCGGTAAATATGACTTTTCCTTTCAACTCAAGTTGTTCTGCCAGGGTCTGTAGCGAATGGAGCAGGGGGCCCTCTCCAATTATAAGTAATACAACTTTATTTGTTTCGACTTTTGCAAAAGCCTTGAGCAGGCATTGCAGGTTTTTCCTGGGAATCAGCAATCCGGTTGTGACCATCAGAAAAGAATCTTCCTGTAAGCCAAATTCTTTTAATAGTCGGTTTCTTCGTTCTGCTTTATCAATATTCAGTTCGGCTATGTTGTTGTAGAGAATTTGGATATTCCTTTTCGTGTTGCCGAGTTTAGCCAGTTCGGTTTTAATAGATTCGGAATTTGCCACCAGCGAATCTGACAAAGAGATGCCTGCTTTTTCCAGAAGGCGTTCTACCGTGAAAATAATTTGTGAGCGACCGAACGTGAATTCTTTTTTCTCCCTGAGTGTGCGAATAAATGTGAGAAGAGGGGCTCCGCTTAGCCATTTGGCCGGTGCGCACAGGCAGGCATAAGTTAAGGAGAAGATAGATATAAGTTGTATTTTTTCCTTGCACGCTATCCATGCAGTAAACCAAGGGGCCACAGTAAAAAAATAGACCCAGAAAAATAAAGTATCGTGATTTTTAAATGGGGCGGCGAGGATATGAGGAGTCAGGTTCTCATGTTTGTAGGGAAACGGTTTTACCGCAATATAATGAACTTCCCATCCCTGCTCCAGATAAGCATGGATTTTCATTTCCAGCCTTTTGCAAAACCCGCCGGGCTTATGTTTGTAGTAAACTGTAAGGACACGGGTTGACATTTATTTTAAACTCGAAGAAATATTGCTGATATATAGATAGTAGCGTTCTTACTCGATCACAATGTTATATTTTCCAGGAATAGAATGTCAACAGACAGCATAAACGAAATATCTGGTCCCAAAATAACAATCCTGACCACATCTTTTCCCCGCTTTGAAGGAGATAGTGCGGGAAGGTTTATCTGTAATTTTGCGCGGGAGTTAAGTTCCGTGCGGGTCATCGCACCTCATGATTCGGCAGTTGTTAAGGACGTACATCCATTTCCCGTTGAGCACTTCAGGTATTTTTTCCCGGAGTCATGTCAATCCCTGGTCTATGGTGCGGGACTGGCCAGTCGCGTCAAAAGCAATGCTCTTCGTATCTTTCAATTACCTTTTTTACTAGGCTCATTTTTTTTGTCGGCGTTGAAAAGTGCAGGCCAGACTCAGGTTTTCCATGCTTATTGGACTCTTGCCGGACTGGTTGCCATCGCCGTAAAATTCTTTACGTCAATCCCCGTTGTTATCAACTTATGGGGATCGGACATATTATTTACAAAACTTCCGGTCATATGGTATTTACTCTGCAAAATTCTCAATCGGGCAGATGCAATCATCTGCGAAAGCCAGCACTTCGCGGACCAGCTCATTGCAAAAGGTATTTCCAGGCAATTGATCACGGTTCTTCCCAACGGAGTCGACCTGGAACAATTTAAGCCGCTCGATAAAATACCTCTGCGAAAACGATTAAGCCTGCCCAATGATCGGCCAATAATAATCGCGGTGGGAAGCCTTTCTCATAAAAAAGGACATAAATACCTTTTAACCGCCCTGCCAAAAATACTGGAGTCCTATGGTCCTGTTCGGGTTGTTATAGTTGGGGAAGGTGAATTCCGGTCTTCCCTGGAATCAACGATCACCAAACTGAATCTTGCAGATCACGTTTTTTTGACGGGTTTTCAAAAAGGGGAAACAATTCCACATTGGCTCAATGCCGCAGATATTTTTGTCTTACCCAGTTTACTTGAAGGGACGCCCAACATCCTTCTGGAAGCAATGGCTTGCCAATTGCCGGTGGTTGCAACAGCTGTCGGGGGAGTTGGGTGTGTCATAGAAGATGGGGAAAACGGGTTTATTATTCCACCCCGGTCTGATACCCGTCTGGCTGAAGCCGTGATCTCTTTATTGCAAGATCCTGCCTTACGCGAACGTTTGAGTGTTAAGGCCAGAAATACCGTTCACTCTCAATATGGTAGCTGGAAGCAACAGTCGGCCAAGCTTGAAAATCTCTATTCCAAAATCCTTAAGCCGCGCTAACTTCCTGCTCATCAGAGAGTTTTTTGCTCATCAGGCTATCTAAAACGCCTGTTTTTGCCTCTGACTTGGGAGGTGACTTCTTCTCTTCCTCAAATCGGTCCTGCAAATATGCAATGACGACATCTTTTCCCTTTTCCGGGATATCAAACATACTGGCCTCCAAATTAGCCGGGAACCGGGCCGTTTTTGATAGAGAACGGACCTGGAAACACCTTGATATTAATGTAGATTATGTCTCCATTATCCACATATCTCTTTATTTGTCAATATGTTACAGAGGAGGGATGAATGGAGGGGTGTCCTTCAGTGAAGTTTCCTTAATCCCAGGGTTTCTCTAAACAGGTGAGTGATTACAAAAAGCAGGTTTTCCTTTTTTTCAACCAGTCGGCGGAGGGTATAAGGCAACCAGGCTTTTCCATAGGGAATATAGACTCTTACCCGGTATCCTTTTTCTTTGAGTATTTTCTGCAGGTCCCGCCGGACTCCGTACAGCATTTCGAAATAAAAAGATTCGGGCGCAATTTTTTCCTGGGTTATGAAATCCAGAAGTTTTACCAGCAGGCTTTCATCGTGAGTTGCGATTGCGGGCTGATGTCCTTCTTTCAGTAACTGGTAAGCGAGTTCTAAAAAGTTTGTTCTTATCTCATCCATGGATTGCAAGGCAATATCACTGGGCTCTTTATAAGCTCCTTTGCAAAGCCTCACGGAGATTTTGTTTTCAATGCAATGGCGAACATCATTTTTTGAGCGGAACAGGTAAGCCTGAATGGCTTGACCAATATGCGGGTGGGTGCGGTGTACTGCTTCACAAATTTCTAGTGTGCCCTGAGTGTAGGCAGAACCCTCCATGTCCAAACGGATTGTGTGATTGCCCATTGCCTCGGCCAACTGTCGCAGGTTTTCTGCGCAGAACTCCCTGTCGATGCCCAGGCCCAACTGCGAGAGCTTGATAGAAAAATCGAAGGAATGGTTGATGCTATCGAGCGATTCAAACAGCTTTAGATATTCCATTTTGGCGGTTTCCGCCTGCTGACGAGTGGAAACGCTTTCTCCCAGAATATCAATGCTACTGAAATAACCGGACTCTTTAATCTTGCGGATGTTGGGTATAGCTGTCTTGAGGTCGGGCCCTGCTATGAAACGCTTGGCAAATGGATAGAGAAGATTCATAAATAACCGGATAAATGGCATTTGCTTAACAATAATATAGACCGTGGCGACAAAGTTATCCAGTCGCTAAAAACAAGAAATTATTGCAGGAGATGAGCGAAACTTTACTTTTTAGGCGAGAAATTTTATAGAATACGGGACATTATTAGCAGATTTTAAAGGAGGAGAGTATGGTGAATTTGAGTTGTATTTTGACTGCTGGTCTTGCAGGTGTTGTTGCTGTTACACTGGTGTATTATTTTTTTACCGAGTGGAATGCGGGTTAGTTTTTAATATGGAAAAATAAATTGTTTTTATTTGCTCAAAACAGGGAGCTCTAGATTATCAAGATGCAACCTGCCGGTATTTTTTGTCAGGTTTTCTTTTTTCTGCTTAGGTAGTTTTTTAAGTGCGATTTCTGCTTTTAACGCCGTAGAGCGATTTCCTACTTCCTGCTGAAATACCAGTTTCAGCGGACCTTTTCCTCGCAGAAACTTGGACGCCTTTTTCCCTCCTTCCTGATGTTCCAAAAAACGCCGGGCAACATCCTGGCTGATCCCGGTGTAAAGATGGCCCTGATGGGTCCTTACCATATACAGATGCCAGGGTAGGCTTGTCGCATCAGAAGCGGTCATTTAAAGACCATTGCTGAACAAAGTTGAGAAATCCCCATAACCTTCTTTTGTCAAATTCTCCACGGCAACGAACCTTAAAGACGCTGAGTTGATGCAATACCTCAACCCTGTCGGCTTGGGGCCATCACGAAACAGATGTCCCAAATGCGAGTCGGCAGATTTCGACCGTAGCTCGATTCGAACCATACCGAGGGTGGCATCCCTTTGCTGGACTATGTTTTCCTGTACCAGCGGCCGGGTGAAAGAAGGCCAGCCTGTGCCGGATTTAAATTTGTCTTTTGAGCTGAACAGAGGTTCTCCGGAAACGATATCCACATAGATTCCGGGTCGCTTATTGTCCCAATACTCATTTTTGTATGGTGGCTCGGTACCACTTTTTTGAGTGACGTAATATTGCAGTTTAGTCAGGTGGTTCTTGGACCCGGTTTTGTTGCCGACCAGGGTGAATTGGGGAGCATTGTTAAGCCCGGTTCGAGAAATTTTGTATTCCTTGTCTTTCCCCCAAACCCGGTTGATAAACTCATCCCTCCCTGATCCCGCACGGTATACTCTGTAGTGGATATAGTTTTTCTTGAAAAAATCCTGATGATATTCTTCTGCGCGATAAAACGCTCCTGCCTTAACTATTTTGGTGATAATCTTTTTGCTGAATCGTTTGCTACCCTCGATGCTTTTTTTCGACGCTTGCGCCACCTGTTTTTGTTGCTTGTTCTTGTAAAAGATCCCCGTTGTATACTGTTTTCCCCGGTCGACAAACTGTCCGCCTGCGTCTGTCGGATCAATATTTCTCCAGAAAATTTCCAGGATGTCACTGTAGGAAATTTTTGCCGGATCGAAATGAACTTCTACAGCCTCGACGTGAAGAGTGGAACCTGACGCAACTTCTTTATAAGTCGGTTTTTTCTTTTTCCCACCTGTGTACCCGGAAATAACTTTTGATACCCCAGGAAGGTCTTCATAGGGGTGTTCCATGCACCAGAAACAACCGCCGGCAAGAATAGCTGTTTCGGTATCCCCGGATACCTTGGTTTCTGCACTGCCGGTCTTCGAGAATGAAAAAGTTGCGAGAAGAACACAACTTACAAATATTAAAAAGGCGAGTTTACTCATGATAAGTCCCTTCTATAATGGAAATTCCTTCAAACATGATAACAAATTCATGTCGGTTGACTAACTGTAAATGAGTCGCGGGACATTCAGGAAGCTTACAGAAGGATGTTTGCGGAGGGTATTCAGCCGGGAAAAGGCTTGATAAATCCCGGATTCTAGCGCAATGAGGATTTGTTCTGCGCCAAATTCGGATGGATGTTCATCGAGATTTGCAAAGGCTGAATAGCTTTCTTATAGTGCCCCAATTTCATGTAGATCTGCCCCAGAGTGTAATGCGCCTCGGCATTGTTGGGATTGAGTCGGATGGATTCATGAATCGAGGAAAGGGCTTCCTTATAGCGGTTGGATAGAATGCAGGACAATGCCAGGAAATAATGCGTATCATAATTATCCGGTTCGAGCTTGATGGCTGTGCGGTAATATTCGCTAGCTTCCTGATGCCTGTTTACAGCCGCGTGTGCCAGTCCAATTTTGAAATTGGCCTCGGCATAATCCGGGTTGAGGTGAAGAGCCTCCTGCAGTTCTTTTAATTTTTCCGGGTGACGCCCCACTGCACCATAGGCCAGGGCCAGATAAAAATGCGATTTGAAATTGTCTTTCTGAAATTGTAATGATTTCTCCAGAGGAGGAATGGCTTTTTGAAACTGTTCTTTTTTGAGGTAGGTGAGGCCAAGTTCCGTAAGCAAGGCAGGGTCGTCCGGCTCTTTTTCCAACGCGACTTTTGTCGACGTCGTTGTCACAATTTCCTCCTGCGACACTGCCGAAGAACTGGCAACGAAAAAAAACATGCTCACTAGAATAGCCAATGTCTTTTTCATGAGACTCGCCCGTTAGAGTAAACCGGTTCCAGAATGGATGGAAACTATAGCCCGGCCCGGTAGAGCTGTAAAGCTGGAATGTATAAGCCTATATAATTCAAATTGTTTGTTGGGGCTTTTTTAAAAGGCTGAAAAACAGAAATGTTGTGTGATTTAGACGGTCTTTTTTTTCAATGCATTGTAGGAGTTATTTCGGCGGGATATCACGTTCAGCCTGTTGTGGAGGGCTGTAATGGTGGCAGGAAACGAAAGAACTATCATCCCCAAATTTTTCAGGATATTGACCGGTGCATTTTTTTGCCAAGGTCGAGCCTTGTTCTTCGTTCAGGTAAATAGGACAACGGGGATGAAAGTGGCAACCCGTTGGAGGGTTGAGCGGGGAGGGTACATCTCCTAACAAGGGCTTGAAGGGTTTGCGGGTTTCCAACGTGGGAACCGAATCGAGCAGTGATTTTGTATAAGGGTGGCGGGGATTCTTGAAGAGATCATCGACTGGCGCCTGCTCTACAATTTTCCCCAGATACATGATGGCTATCGTGTCCGCCATATAACGTACCACGCTGAGATTGTGACTGATGAAAAGATAGGTCAGTTGGTGTCGTGCTTGCAATTCCTTTAGCAGGTTGAGAACCTGGGCCTGTACCGATACATCCAAGGCACTTGTGGGTTCATCCAGAACCAGAAACTCCGGTTCCAGTATCAAGGCGCGGGCAATGGCGATGCGTTGCCGCTGACCACCGGAAAACTCATGTGGATAACGTTCCATTATGGATTCTCTCAGTCCCACCTCCTCTAAAACCCGGGCGATTTTTTTTGTCCTTTCATCAGGCGTGAGTTCAGGCTGGTGCACCTCCAGTCCTTCTCCTACAATTCTTTCGATGGTCATTCGAGGTTGCAGGGAACCAAAAGGGTCCTGAAACACAATCTGCAAATGTTTGCGAAACCGTTTCAAAGTTTCGCCTTTCAGTTCCATGATATTTTGATCGTTGAAAAACACTTCTCCTTTTGCATCGGGAATCAATTGCAGGATGGATTCGCCCAGAGTGGTTTTCCCGCAACCGGATTCCCCCACCAGAGCCACAGTCGCCCCATTGGCGATATCCAGATTGATATGGTCCACTGCGCGGATATGATTTGCCACGCGAAGAAACACACCCTTGCGGATAGGAAAAAAGGTTTTCAAATTCCGTATCCTGACAAGCGGTTTGGTGTCGAGCTTGCGAACGGGCAGGGGGATGGTTTTGCCGCTCTGTTTGCGGGGCGTTCCCTTATCTATTAAGTGGCAAACCGTTTGATGTTTATCGCTGATGCGGTGGACTTTGCTCTCTTGTGCATGGCAAATGTCCATGACTTCAGAACAGCGGTCGGCAAACCTGCATCCTTCGCCATACTCGGTAGCGGAAGGGACCGAGCCTGGAATGGTGTCCAGTAATATATCGGTTTTTTCAAGTTTGGGAATGGAACTGAAAAGCCTTTGTGTATAGGGGTGGGTCCTGTTGTTGAAAATTTCTTCCCGGCGACCATACTCCGCCACGCGCCCTCCATACATGATGCACAAGTCATCAGCTATCTGGTTGACGATTCCCATGTCGTGGGTGATCAGCAGGATAGCCATGCCGGTTTGTTTCTGCAGATCACTCATCAGGCTCAGGACCTGGGCCTGAATGGTGACATCCAGAGCGGTGGTGGGTTCATCGGCGATGAGCAATTTGGGCTCACAGGCCAGAGCCATGGCAATCATGACCCTTTGTTTCATACCTCCTGAAAGCTGGTGCGGGAAATCATCAATGCGTTTATGCGGATCAGGAATTCCCACCCGGTCGAGAAGCTCTATTGCCCGCTTCCGGGATTCCCCTTTGGCAATTTTCAAATGTTGCTTCAAAGGTTCTTCAAGCTGATTGCCGATGCGGAACAAGGGATTCAGCGAGGTCATCGGTTCCTGAAAAATCATGGCGATATCGTTGCCCCGCAGGTTTCGCATTTCCTCAGGCTCTAACTGGAACAGGTCCTGCCCCTGAAACTGAATTTCCCCTGTTGGATGATAACCGTTCTCGGCGACCAGCCGGATGATTGAAAATGCGGTCTGGGTTTTTCCGCAACCGGACTCCCCAACAAGTGCCAGGGTTTTCCCCTGTTCCAGATCAAAAGAGATGCCATCCACCGCCCGGGCGATTTTCCCTGGCCCTGCATGGAAATGTGTGGCGAGATTTTTAACCGATAAAAGCATTTTTAAAGCGTTTTCCTCGGGTCGAAGGCGTTGCGAATGCCTTCTCCGACAAATGTTAGTAGTGTGATCATCAAAGTGAGTGATGTGAAGGTCGGCAGTAATATCCACAATGCCTGTAGATTATTTTTCCCCTGTGACAGTAGTTCCCCTATGCTGGGAGCGGGACTGGGCACGCCAAGGTTCAGAAAGTCCAGGCTCACCAATGCGAGGATTCCTGCGGTGACTTCAAAGGGAAAAAAAGTGACAACAGGGGTTAATGCGTTCGGCAGGATATGCTTTCGCATAATAGTGAAATTGGAGACTCCCAATCCTTTAGCCGCTTTAACAAACTCAAAGTTGCGAATTTTTAAAAATTCCGCACGAATATAGGCGGCAATCCCCATCCAGGCGGTGAGATTTAAAATCAAAAACAGCAGTAACGCCGAGGGAACCAAAAAGGAACTCAAAATTATCAAAATATACAGACGGGGAATTGATCCCCAGATTTCCGTCATACGCTGACCGACAAGGTCCACCCATCCACCAAAAAATCCCTGAGCCCCGCCAATCAGGCATCCGATCAAAGTGCCGGTGATAGCCAGCGAAGCTCCAAAGATCATGGAAATGCGGAAGCCGTAAATCAAACGTGCCAGCACGTCCCGACCCCGGTCATCGGTGCCGAGGTAATGTCCATCTCCCCAGGAGGACGCGATGAAGGCTTTACCGTTAGGGGTAAGAGTGCGATAGGGCGCGGCCAGTACAACGTTGCCGGTATTGGATTCGGTAGGAATATATTTGTAGTCGTAGCGCACCGGAGGCCAAAGGGTCCATGTCTCTCTTGGCGAGAGGAGGGGTGCGCTTTCGGCAGGTGGAGTAATCGATTCCCCACTGTCTTCAAAATCGTCCAGTCCAATACTGAAAGCCTCGTCTTCGAAGTCATCCATCCCCAGGTCAAATGCGTCCTTTGTCTCTGCCTGTGGTGCTTCCGGCACTCCATTCAAAATACTGAGGAACCGGGCCGATTTATAATCCGGTTCGCTTGGCAGGGACCCGCCAAAGTCTTTCTCGCTGTAAGTGACGGTGATAGGGAAAAACGGTTTGCCTTCCACAACGATCATAATGGGCCGCACATTGCAGATCAGTTCGGCAGGAAGGGTTGCTATGAAAAGAAAAGCCAGAATCAAAAAGCTGTAAAAGGAGCGTTTATCCTTTTTGAAAATATCGAGTTTGACCTTCATTTCTTTATTCAGTTTCAGCATTTTCAACCCTGGGACTCATCAAAAGAAATTCTTCTGTCAATTAAAACGTAGGACAGGTCGGTCAACAGTTGGCCGACCAATGCCATGAGCGAGAAAATAAACAGGGTTCCGAGCACAATGGGATAATCTCTCTGAATCACCGCCTGATAGGAGAGGAGTCCCAACCCGTCGAGAGTGAAAATTTGTTCCAGCAATAACGAACCGCTGAAAAACATGGCAAGAAAGGCGATGGGGAATCCGGTCACCAGGGGAATGAGAGAATTTTTCAGTACATGTTTAAAGAGCACGCGTTTTTCCGGCAGGCCCTTGGCTCTTGCAGTCAGCACATATTGTTTGCGCATTTCTTCCAGAAAAGCGTTTTTAGTCAGCAGGGTCAGCGTGGCGAATCCGCCCAGTACATAGCACAATAAGGGAGCCGCCAGATGGTGAAGGTAATCGGTCAACTTTTCCCAGAAGGTCCATGATTCGTAACCGAAGGCCCCTGCAGAGGTCAGGCCTGAGATCGGTATAAGATGAGCGATGGCGCCATCTCCCGGACCAAACAGAACGATGATGAAAATTGCCAGCACAAAGCCCGGCACGCTGTAACCGATCAGAATGATCAGACTGGTCGCGGTATCAAAACGGGTTCCATGTTTTACAGCTTTGGCGATGCCCAGAATAATGCAGATGATGTAGGTCAAGAAAAAGCTGGTGACACCCAGTGATGCGGAGACCGGTAATTTTTCCTTGATGAGTGCGAGAACGGATTTATTGCGGTAAAAAGAGTTGCCAAATTTAAAAACCAGAAAACCTTCCCAGTTATCATAGTCGAAAAAACTTTCCGTGAAGGGCGCGTCTTTATCCTCAGGGGAGTACCACAAAAAAGTGCGCAGATACCTTTCCCAGAGTGGCCTGTCGAGATGATAGATTTTTTTCAACTGCTCCATATGTTTGGGATCTATTTCTCCAGGTTTTCCTCCGGGACCGGTCAAGGCTCCACCGCCGGCCTCGGTCAAGGCGCTACCGTGGCCCTTTAAAAGGGATTTCATCTGGTCTATCGGGCCTCCGGGAACAAATTGTGTGGCGATGAAAGTGATCGTAACGATCCCGATCAAGGTGGGAAACATCAATAAAAGCCGGCGTATGATGTAAGCGGTCATGGAGCTATTCAGACCTGTTGGGGAAATGCATGTTTTTTAATGGAGAGACTTTCCTTGTGCTCGTGCGTCTTTCAGTTTCTGGACTTTTTTCTCATCCCACCACCACCATTCCAGGATGTTATTGGCAATGGAGCTTTGCGAGGGATTGATTTTCGGACGGCTGAATTTGTTCCAAAATACCGCTCTATCATAGGCAATATACCAATGTGAAACCATATAAAACTGATGCGTGAGAATCCGATCAAGGGCCTGAATATTGACGATCAGTTCTTTGCGGGTTTTCGCTTTAATGATCCTTTCGATCAGTTCATCGAGAGCGGGATTTTTGATGCCCATATAATTCCGGGTTCCCGGAGTCTCGGCGGCTTCGCTTCCCCACATATAACGTTGCTCGTTACCGGGCGAGCGGCTTTGGGGGTAACCCGCAACGATCATACCGAATTTGAAATTTCTCAGACGTTCTTCATATTCCGCAATTTGCACGACCCTGATATCCAGATGAACGCCGATCTTTTTTAAATTATTTTTGTAGGGCTCGGCGATGCGCTGGAATCCGGGTCCGGCCAGAAGAAGTTCAAACTGCAGTCGGTTTTTGCCTTTTACGCGAATGCCATCGGAACCTGTTTTCCATCCGGCGGAATCCAACAAAGCGTTGGCGATCTGAATATTTTTGGCGGCAGACTGGCCTTGCCCCGGTGCGCCTACCGGTTTGGTGAGCGCCGTTTTGGGAACATGACTTTTATATTTCTCGCGCAGTTCAAGAAGCAGGGTTTTGACTTCACCCTGGGGCAGGCCCTGGGCTTTCATTTCAGGATTGTTGTCGAAATAACATTCGTTGCGGGTGTATTGCCCATAAAATAAATTTTTGTTGCTCCATTCAAAATCGAATGCCATAGCGATGGCGGCCCGGACCTTGCGGGACTTGAAAGTTTCGTTCCTCATGTTCATGGCAAATCCCTGCATGCCGGCGACCCGGGTGTGCGGAAATTCTTCGCGCAGGTAATAACCTTTTTTAACAAAGTTGCCTTTATAGTCCAGTGCCCAGTCGCGCGAGCTGTTTATCAACTGCATATCGAACTCTCCACCCTTGAACGCTTCACGCTGGGCAACCGGGTCGAGGTAGATTCTGAATGTGACACGATCGAAATTGTACCGTCCCTTGTTGATGGCGATATCCTTGCCCCACCAACCGGGATTACGCTTGAAAGTAATGTATTTCCCGTACTCGTATTTTTCGACTGTGTAGGGTCCGCTGGCGATGGCGATATCATCGAAGTCCGCGCCGAAGGATTTTCCTTTGCCACCATAAATATGTTTTGGGAAAATCAGCATCTGTCCTGTTATCAGGGGGAGTTCCTGGTTGTAGAGAGCGAAGTGGTAGCGGACGGTATGAGCATCGATTTTTTCAATGGATTTGATATCCTTGAAATACTCTTTATATATGGGATGGTACTCGGGGTCCTTAATAAGGCTGAATGAGAAAACAAAATCATCGGCAGTCAGGGCATGTCCATCCGAAAATCGCGCCTGTTTATAAAGGTAATAGGTCATGGAAAGCCGGTCTTCGGCGAGTTCGACTTTCTCTACCAGGTTGCCGTATTGCGAAAAGGGTTCGTCATCCTCTACGGAACTGTCCATGGCAGTTTGAAACACCAATTGTCCGATACTGGGGGCCGTCACACCTTTGAGCGAGGCCGGGTTCAGTTTGGTGAACGCGCCAAAATCGGACAGAACCAGGTTCCCGCCTTTTGGGGCATTGGGGTTGGCGTATTTATAGCTCTGCCCGGGTTTGTATTTCAGGTCCTCGGGGCCATATAATGAAAGCCCGTGATGAGGGGTTGCGGTAACAGATTGGGCAAGTAGCAGTACGGTGATGAAGGATGAAAGAATTTTCGTCATGATATATAGAGGTAGTGTTAGTTTGAATTTTTACTATATTAACATTCCTAAAATGGGAAACACTAAAATTGTCTGCACGTTATCTTGAATTGAGCCGGTCTGAATTGGAATCGCGTGCCAATCAGGCCTATGAGATTTATCGGGACTGCCGGGTGTGTCCGCATGCCTGCCAGGTGGACCGGACTCAGGGGCAAACCGGATTTTGCGGTCAGACCGATACATTAAGGGTTTCATCCAGCGTCCTGCATTTTGGCGAGGAACCGCCGTTGGTGGGGACAGGCGGGGTGGGCAATCTGTTTATCACTGCGTGCAATATGCGTTGTGATTACTGCCAGAATTTTCAGATTTCCCAGCAATGGGAAAAAGAGGCACCTGCCATTGAGCGAACCTATCAATCCACTGCCAAACAGATGGTGCGTTTGCAGGAGCAGGGGGCGCATTTTATCGGCTGGGTGTCGCCATCGCATGTTGTGCCGGGACTTTTAAAAAGTCTGTTACTGGCGCGGGATATGGGTCTAAAAATTCCTATTGTTTATAACAGCAACGCCTATGATGCTCTGCCGACCTTGAAGCTTCTGGATGGCGTGGTGGATATTTACCTGCCGGATTTGAAATACGCGCATTCTGCTACGGCAAAAGAGGTTTCGCATATTCAGGATTATGCGGAATTTTCCCGTCAAGCCGTTCTGGAGATGTATCGGCAGGTAGGGCCTTTGGTCCTGGGGGAGGATGGTCTGGCCTTACACGGGTTGTTGGTTCGGCATCTGTTATTGCCTGAAGACCTTGCCGGAACCTGGGAGACCCTGTGTTTTATCGCCCTCGAAATGTCGCCGAGCGTTTCCTTAAGCCTGATGAGTCAGTACCGCCCGGTTTATAAAGCCCGGTCCACTTTAAATAGGGAAGTTACCCCTACGGAGTATGAACGTGCCATTTCTATGGCGCAGGAACTGGGTTTTGAAAACTTATACCTTCAATCCATGCAAACGGCAGTGCATAATTTGCCGGACTTTGATAATACGGAAAACCCCTTCCCCCTTGATCGCGCGCAAAATCAGGAAAATACGGCGGCCTGGCAATTATAAGGGTGTCTTGTTCTGGAACCCTTTATTTGTTAATCTCTACCTTTGGACCTTTTCAAGCCCAGTGCCATGAAAGGGGAATATCCCTACAGAAACACGAAAAATATGAAACCCAGAAAAACACGGAAAATACATATAGGAAAAGTTGAAATTGGTGGTTCTGCTCCCATTGCTGTGCAAAGCATGGCGGCGACCCAAACCCAGAACCTGGAAGCCACGGCCAGGCAGATAGAGATTCTGGAAGCGGCTAAGGCCGATGTCATTCGCATTGCTGTGGACAGTGAGCAGGATGTGGAAGCCCTCAGAGCTTTGCGGCAACAATTTCCCGATAGTGTGTGGTCGGTGGACCTGCAGGAAAATTATAAGCTGGCACCCATCGTTGCGCCTCTGGTGAACAAGATTCGCTACAATCCGGGGCACCTGTTCCATTTGGAAAAAGAAAAGACCATTCGGGAGAAGGTGGAGTTCATTGTCAAAGCGGCGAAAGAAAATGACTGCGCGATTCGCATCGGAGTCAACTGCGGTTCGGTGGACCCGGACTATAAAGAACGTTATAAGGACGATTCGGTAGAGGCCATGGTCCGTTCCGCAGTCGATCATTGCCAGATGCTCGATGAGATGGGATTTGAGAATTATTGCGTTTCGCTTAAGGATTCTGAGTCTCAGAAGGTGATTGAGGCGAATCAGAGGTTTTCCAAAGAACGCCCGGATGTTCCTTTGCATCTGGGAGTGACGGAGGCCGGGCTTCCCCCTGAAGGCATCATTAAAACCCGTATTGCTCTTGAACAGTTGATTTCAGCGGGAATTGGCGATACGATTCGCGTTTCCCTGACTTTGCCAAACGAGGATAAGGGGCAGGAAATTCAGGTTGGTCGAGAAATCCTTAAGGATATTGAGGAAGGCCGCTTCCGCTCTGTTCCCGAGAATTTTCTCGAAGGGTTGAATATCATTGCCTGTCCCAGTTGTTCCCGGGTGGAGAACGATAAATTTGTCGATTTGGCGCAGGATGTGCGTAAAATGACGGAATATGCGGAAAAGTATAAGCTGACCATCGCGGTGATGGGGTGCCGAGTTAATGGTCCGGGAGAAACCGATGATGCGGATCTGGGACTTTGGTGCGGGCCGACCCGGGTGAATCTGAAAAAGGGAACGGAAACCCTGGGCTCTTATTCCTACGAGGAAATACTGGGCCAACTGAAAAAAGAAATCGACCAGATGATTCTTGATAAGTTCCCACTAGGCGTGGGGCCAGCGTGAAACAAGGCTACGCCTTGAGGAAATGAATAACAGTTTTTTTCCGGCAGGAAATATTTAAAAGGGTCTAAAAATGGAATTTGATGTTGAAGAGCTTGAAGGGTTAAAACGAAAGATCAATATCACCATCCCGGAAGAGGTGGTGAGCAAGCGGGTGGATGCCGCCTATAAAGTGTTGAACCGCCAGGCCAAGATACCTGGGTTTCGACCAGGAAAGATTCCGCAGAAAGTGCTTGAGAAACAGGTCCCCATGCAGTCTCTGGGGGATATGTTTCAGGAGTTGATGCAGGAATATTATGAGGAGGCATTGCATAAATCCGGGCTCAGACCCACGGGTCAGCCGGAGATTGACCATGCGGGGATGCAGAATGTTAAAAAAGATGAGCCTTTGAAGTTTGCCGTCATTCTCGATATCAAACCGGAGTTGAAAGTTAAGGATTACAGGGGTCTTAAATTCAATAAGAAGGAAGCTGTTGTCAAGGATGAGGACATTGAGGAAACTCTGGTAAAAGTTCTCAGCCATCAGGGCTCAGTGGAAGAAATGCCTGCGGATCATGCGGTTGAGGATGGGGACATCCTTACTGTGGATTTTGACGGGACCATGGGTGGGGAGGAACTGGAAAATGGCAGTGCAAAGGATTTTGAACTGCGAGTGGGTGAAAAGAAAATGCTTCCCGGGTTTGAGGATCAATTGATTGGGCATACTCAGGATGAGGATTTCGAGATTAAGGTTGTTCTTCCCGCCGACTGGAACCAGAAACTACGCCGGGTCAGTTTTCCTATTCCGGGAGCTCCTGAAGAAAAGCAGGAAGATGATCGGGCTACCTTTAAAATTAAAATTAAAAAAATAAGAAAACTCTATCTTCCTGAGTTGACCGATGAAATTGCCCAACGGGAAGGATGTGATACCGTTGAGGAACTTCGCCGGGCCATCAAGATTGACCTGCAAAATCACAAAGACCAGGAGGAGGAACTGAAAATCAAGGAAGACATTTTTAATATCCTGGTCAAAGATGCCGAGACACCTCCGCCGGATTCCTTGATAGAGAGGGAATTGAAATTCATGATTGAGGGCATGAAGTATCAAATTGCCCAGTCAGGAATGAAGCTGGAGGACTCCGGGTTTGAGCCTGAGAAAGCGACAAAAGAATGGAGAGAAAAAGCCATTTTTAATACCACCGGCTATATGATGCTGGAAGCTGTTGCCGCCGCCGAAAATATTCATGTGACCCAGCAGGATATGGAGGGCGAATATGAACTGCTTGCCAAACAGACGAAACAGAAGGTGGAAGATATTCAGAAACGGATTATGTCCAACCCAGACTCGTTGAGTCAGACCACGACGAAGATAGTGGGGCAGAAAGCGATGAACTTTATCTACTCCAACTGCGAGTTTAAATTTTATAAGGAAGGCGAGGCACCTGAAAAAGAGGCCGAGAGCTAAAATTTATGAAATACGTAAAGATTATGAGTGAGGAGGACCTCCCTATTGGCAAGTCCGCGATCATATCAGCAGGCGAGGATGAGATCGCTCTTTTTAACTATAAGGGAAAATATTATGCCATTGCCAACAAGTGTCCGCATAGAGGTTCGCCTTTAGGAGAAGGGCGTATTGAAGAAGGCATTGTGATTTGTCCGAACCATGAATGGCGTTTTCAATTGGCAGACGGCGCAAATATGCAGAATCCGGAGTTGTTTATCCCGACCTATCCGGTAAAGGTCAAAAACGATAATATCTATATTGGGCTGGAGGGGGAAAGCGGGAATATCGCCTACGGAAAAAAAGCTTCCACTTTGCCATCGAGCCTCAAGTTCAGTGTCCCCACCATTCAGAAGCCGCGCAATCCGGAAGAAGAACTGGATTGATCTTCTTATAGTCCTAATTTCATTTTTAGCTCCGCAGGACTGGGCAATTGGATGGAGCAGCCTCCGGAATCCGCTTTCTCACCGATAATCAGTTCCCCATTTTTTAAAATTGCAGGTGAGGTGTAATGTTTGAAGGGATGGTTGTCAGAAAGGTCGCTTTGGTTCACTTCTTCAAAGTCGCAACCTGAGTTTAATAAAAGGTTTTTTGCCGACTCATAATTTGGACAATCCGAAAAATAAATAAGCTTGATGTCATCCATAGGTGTAGGGCAATTTTTCAGCCTGTGGGATTGTCCTCTTCTATCTCAACCCATTTGGGATCGCCGTGAGCTTTGTAGTTTTCTGTGCCACAGAAGGTCCCATCGTGATAGATATTGACCTTGTATTTTCCACCACCATATTTTTCGGTGATATAAGGAACCGGGTCTTCGATTTCGATGAGCTCGGGGGTTTTGTATTTTCCGATCAGCTTGAACTCCATTCCCATTCCTGAAGGGAGCAGGACATAGAATTTCAGGTTGGTTTCGGCGAGGATCTTTTTGAAATCTTCCTCGCAATCGTCTCGGGTATACGTGGGGCCTATACTGTGTTTGGCCCGGCGTTTGAGGTAGTCTTCCATCAGGTTATAAAACCACCAGTTTTTTTGTTTGCGTTGATCATGTAGAAATGGGTATTCGACAAACCCATGTTTGTTGATAAAAGGTTTTTTTGCCATCGGGTGATACTCCATTAGGGTTACGGCAATGATTATATTCTTTTGCCCGGTGACTGACAAGCGGTTGAATTTTTAATCTGTAGGCAATGTATGGGAAAATTTTACAGCAAAAATTATTGGTCGGTGGGGTTTCAGTCCAAATTGTATGACCGCTTGTCTCCGGAGTCCTATTTTGAATCCATGCGACGTGTGGTTGCCTTTTTGCCGGAAGGGAAATCCTTCACTCTGCTGGATGCCGGTTGCGGTTCCGGACTTCTCTTGCGGTTTCTTGCCGCACATGTAGTTTATACCGGAACTGATCTGCTGAAATCGGGAGTGGACCGAACGTTGCTACGTGCACAGGAACTGGGGGTTTCTGACCGGGTTTCCTGTTTCCAGTCCGATTTAACTTCCCCTTTGCCTGTGGATGGGCAAAAGTTTGATGTGGTCGTAGGACATTTCTCACTTTATACCCTCGCATCTAGCGAGTTAAGGCAGTTGGCTTTGAAAAACTTGAGAGCTGTCATGAAAGCGGAGGGTATTCTTATTCTCGCCAATCCTTCAGTGGATTATGACGCGGATGCCATTATCGAACAAAGCATCCGGCTGGTCCGGGAGCGGCAGGGAGTTTTAGCCAGCCTTATTAAGCAATATCTGGTTTATCCTTTCACCAAAGCTGTAGGGTTGCGGTTTATACAAAATCAGCTCACTTCGGGGAAATGGCAGGCTTATACACGGGAGGGGCTCTCTCAGGAAATGGAAGAGGCGGGTTTCTCGGTCCAGCACATTGAGGATGTCTATGCCGGGAGCGCATTTTTAGGGGTTGCGAGACGGGCTTCAACCGGTTGATTATCCGTGAAATAATTGAAAAACAATGAGTTTGCCTTGTTTTTGGGATTGTGATAGAGTAAATTTGTAAAGTAAAGGTAAAATAGCTGGCGGTGCGCCTTGGAGTGATATAGGTTTGAGTATGAACTATGACATCAATATTTTAATTGTCGAAGACCTTTTGACGACCCGGTTGTTCCTGCGTCGAACACTGAAAAAGCTGGGTTACACGAATGTGGTCTTGAGCGCAGATGGAGAGATAGCGTTAGAAGAGCTCGGGCGAAAGCCTTTTGATCTTATTATTTCTGACTGGCATATGCCCAATATGGATGGGCTGGATTTTTATAAAGAGCTGAGTAAAAACCAGAAATGGAGTGAAATTCCCTTTTTGCTGATCACTGCGGAAAAAGAACGCGGCAAGGTCGTTGAGGCCGTTCAGGCAGGCATTAAAGAATATCTGGTAAAACCTGTTAAGCCGGAAAACTTAAGCGATAAAATTAAAGAAGTGGTTTTCGGGGGCGCGGCCTGAAATCAGCCGCCAACACCCCGGTAAAACCGTCCAGTTCCTTCCTTTTTATAATCCCGCATCCTTTCTGATAGCTTTGGCTTTATCTGTTTTTTCCCACGTAAAAGAGTTTTCTTTTCTGCCAAAATGCCCATAAGCCGCAGTTGCCAGGTAACGGGGTTTTAGAAGGTCCAGCGTTTTAACAATGCCTGCGGGTTTGAGATTGAAGTGGGACCGGACCAAATCTTCGAGAATTTCCGGGTCAACATTATGGGTTCCGAAAGTTTCCACACAAACTGAAACGGGATCGGCGACTCCAATGGCGTAGGCGAGTTGAACTTCGCATCGATGGGCCACTTTAGCCGCAACCATGTTCTTGGCTATATATCGGGCCATATAAGCGGCAGAGCGGTCGACCTTGGACGGGTCTTTTCCCGAAAAGGCTCCTCCACCATGTCGTGAGAAGCCACCGTAGGTATCCACAATAATTTTTCTTCCCGTTAAGCCACAGTCGCCATGCGGGCCGCCAATTACAAAGCGTCCTGTCGGGTTGATATGGACTTTCATCTTTTTGTGCTGCAATTTTTTTGGGATAACCTTTTGGATTACAAGCTCGTTGATATCGGCCCTGATTTGCTTGGTGGAGACTTTGGGAGCATGTTGTGTCGAAATGACAACCGTTTCAATACAGACAGGTTTATTATTTTCATACCTGACCGAAACCTGTGATTTGCTGTCGGGTCTCAAATAGGGGAGTGTTCCTTTTTTTCTTACTTCGGCGAGTTTGCGCACCAGTTTGTGTGCATACATAATGGGCATGGGCATCAGTTCCGAGGTTTCGTCGCTGGCATAACCGAACATCATTCCCTGATCCCCGGCACCTTGCTCGCGTTTATCATCATCGACTCCCTGTGCGATATCTCCAGACTGTTCATCCAGCGCGACCATTACGCCGCAGGTCTCAAAATCAAAGCCCATATCGGAGTGAGAGAACCCGATATTTTTTATGGTGTTCCTGACAATTTTAGGAATTTCCACATAACATTTAGTGGAAATTTCCCCGGCAATCACAGCGAAGCCGGTAGTGATCATTGTTTCACACGCAACTCTTGCTTTCGGGTCCTGCGCTAGTATTGCGTCCAAAATAGAGTCGGAAACCTGGTCCGCTATCTTGTCGGGATGTCCTTCCGAAACTGACTCTGAAGTGAATAAATAATTACCTGGATTCATTAAGATTTCCCTTTTAATTGGAAGGTTAAAAAATTAAACAAATATTAGTTTTATTGTGCAATTCGTTTTCAGGTAGAGCTTGATTTTTCTTCAAAACTGAGGTCCCGGTCAAAATCCTCTGGAAATCGAACTCTCATTTCATTCGTAATGAAAGAAGTTATTTCGTCCGGGGAACTCATCTCTAAAACATTATCGGCCAACTGCCGTGCTTCATCAAGCCGAATGGTGCGAATGATTTTTTTCACCTTTGGAATCGAGTGGGGTTCCATGCTCAAATCATCCAGTTTTCCCAGGCCCAATAAAAGCATTGTTGCCATTGGGTCTCCTCCCAACTCGCCACAAATTGAAACCTTTTTGCCTGCATTTTCAGCAGACTGGATAATATTTTTCAGCGATCTTAATACTGAAGGATGAAAGGGTTGATAAAGGTGGGCAACGTTTTCATTCACTCGATCTACTGCCAGAAGATACTGGATTAAGTCGTTAGTGCCAATGCTGATGAAGTCAACTTCCTTGAGAATATGATCAATGCAGATGGCGGCGGCCGGGGTTTCTATCATGGCCCCCACCTCAAGGTTCTCATTAAATGGAATCTGATCTTTTCTTAAATCATTTTTTGCGTCTTCCAGAATTTTATTGGCCTGAATTATTTCCGTCACCGAAGAGACCATGGGGTAGAGAATTTTCACATCCCCATATAAACTTGCCCGCAAGATTCCCTTTGCCTGGTCTGTCAATAACTGGGGCTTGGCCAGGGATAAACGAATACCTCTAAGGCCCAGGGCAGGGTTGTCTTCATCGTCGTTTCTGACATTGCCAAACTGTTTGTCCATTCCGATATCCATGGTACGAATGACAACGGGTTTGGAATCCATTTCCTGGGCAACCAGTTTAAAATTTTCATAGAGCTCTCTTTCCTCGGGTAAGACGGATGCCGCCAAATAAAGAAATTCCGTGCGGTAAAGTCCTACCCCCTCGGCCCCGAATTTATGCAGGCTTTTTATTTCCTGACTGGATTCGATATTAGCCAAGAGTTTAACCTGGTGTCCATCAAGCGTTTCTGCCGGCTGATGGATATTGGCTAATAACCTTTCTTCGTATTTGCGGTAGTTCTCCTGCTTTTTAGCGTAATGTTGTAACGTTTCGCTGGAGGGGCCAATGATGACTTCGCCATCAATGCCATCAACAATAATTTGATCTCCGGAATTAATATTTGAAGTGAGCCCCTTGATTCCGGTGATGGCAGGGATTCCTAAAGCCGCAGCAAATATGCCAACATGGGATGTTTTTCCTCCTGCCTCGGTGGCCATGCCCTTGACAAAGTTTCTGGGCATCATGATGGTGTCTGAAGGGCTCAGGGAGTGGGTCACAATAATTACGGGCTCCTGAATATCAGACAGAGACTCCTGGGAATGACCAATGAGATTTCTCAGGATTGTCTGAACCAGCAGGTCAAGATCGTCCTTTTTCCCTTTCAAGTATTCATCGTTGATGTTGTCGAATAGTTTTAGAAAGTTATTTAAGGTTTGTGTCAGAGCCCACTCTGCATTGGTCTTGTATTTTTTGATATTTTCGATGGTATCGTTAACCAGAATATCGTCATCAAGAAGCAGGCTGTAAGTATCTAAAATAACTGCATATTTATCGGCGACTTTTTTAGCGCGCTTTTTTATATCCGTCATTTGGAGCTTGGTTTTTTCAATTGCTTCGCGAAAGCGATCAACCTCCTTTTCTGCTTCAAGTTCGCTCAACTGGTGCTTGAGGATACAGAACTTGGTTGAGTCAAGCAGATATGCTTTCCCGATGGCGACCCCTGTTGATACGGCAATGCCTTTCATGGTCAATTATATAAATTTAGAGTCTGCTTCAAGGAGAAGTGAATAGATTTGGTTGGCATCTTGTAATTTTAAAATGCCTTCACGCAAATCCTGGTTTTTAAAAAGTCTTGAAATGCGGGCCAAAGCTTTTAAATGTTGTCCTGTTGAATTAGAGGGTGCAATGACCATGCATACGAAATGGACAGGCTTTTGATCGAGGGATTCAAAATCCACCCCCTGCAGGGAACGCCCAAAGACAGTAATGATCTGGGAAAGTTCGTCAGATTTTCCGTGCGGAATGGCTACATTTTCACCAATCCCGGTGCTTCCCAGTTTTTCCCTTTCCATCAGTGTATTAAGTAAGGTTTCCTTATCCTTGATTAAACCCTGTTTTTGCAGGAAATCGGTTATTTCACGGAGAATCTCCCCCTTATTGACTCCGGCCAGATTGGCAATAATGGAGTCCTTTTTTAAAATGTCATCTATTTTCATTTCATTGGGAGCGAATTAAGGGTGAGGTCGGTTCAGTCCTGGTTTTCCAGTTTGGACTGTGAGCCTTTTTTGAGTCTAAGGTCCTGAGCTTTTTCTTTCTGTTTTCTTAACTGTTTTTCAATTTTTAGCAGGGCATTATCCATCGAAGCATAGAGGTCATCGGTCTCGTCCTGACTATGCACTGTAGATCCCTTTGTTTTTACTGTGATTTCAGCAAAATGCCGGTGCTTCTCTACATGAAGCGCTACATGGACATCTGCTTTTTCACCCAGTTCCTTGATGGTTTTATCCATTTTGTTTTCCAAATGTTCGCGGATGCCATCTGTGATATCAATGTTTCGTCCAGTTACAGTTAGTTTCATCGAGTTCTCCAAGAAAAACGTCAAACAATATATTTTGATTAGGGCCCACTAAAAGGAGCATAAATTACTATATGGCAGGGGAAATTAAAACCATTTTTTTCTTTTACTTGCAGGTGGAATATTCAGTTCCTTTCGATACTTTGTGATAGTCCTTCGTGCTATTTTAGCATTTTTCCTCATTAACGCCTCAACCATTTGATCGTCTGTTAATGGGGAGCTTCCGTCTTCCTCCTTGATGATTTCCTTTATCATGTTTTTTACACGAATGGAGGACATGGCATTTCCCATATAGGATTTGATGCCACTATGGAAAAAGAATTTAAGCTCAAAAATTCCCTGCGGAGTATCTATGTATTTGTTTGTGGTGATTCTGCTTACAGTTGACTCATGCATTTCAATATCTTTGGCCACATCTTTCAGGACCATGGGCTCCAAATAGGATAAACCATCATCCAAAAAGTTTTTTTGCAGTTTTACGATACTTTTCCCGACTTTATAGATAGTCTGTCTTCGTTGGTCTATGCTTTTAATCAGCCATAAGGCAGACCGGTATTTGTCTTCCAGGTATTCCTTGGTTTGCCCCTCTTTAGTGGTCTTTAACAGGTTGTGGTAGTAAGGACTGATCTTCAGGCCAGGAACCCCATCATCATTTAAAACCACATCGTAGCCCTCATCCGTTTTAATTACAACAAGGTCCGGGACAACATAGTCGACCCTTTCGGAACTGAATAACAGTCCGGGTTTGGGGCATAAATCCCTGATGATTTTCAAGGCGTCTAAAACTTCCTCTAAATCAACTTTCAATTCAGAGGCGATTTTTGGCAGGAACCTGTCCTCCAGTCGTTCCAGATAATTTTCGATGAGTGTTTCTACATAGGGATTTTTATCTGTAAGGACACGGGCTTGGTTTACCAGGCATTCTTTCAAGGATCGGGCGGCAACTCCGGTGGGTTCAAAAGTTTGTATAATGTTTAGAACCCTCAGTACATTTTTTTCTTCAGTGTTGCAAATTTCAGCAATCTCCTGCAGCTCGGTGCAAAGATATCCGTCATTCTGAATATTACCTATGATGCATGACCCGATAAATTTATCCTCTTCAGAGTCAACAGATAAATCCAGTTGCCACATGAGGTGGTCGGCCAAATTAGCTTCTTTTTTGTATGTAGATTCAATAGAGGGTTTTTCAGTATAGCTTTCGACGGACATGCCCTGATCTATGTTGCCTTGAAAATAACTGTCCCAGTCGATTTCCTGATCCTGAGAGTCTGAGCTCTGTTCATTGTCGGGCGGGGTATCCTCATTCGGTCCTTTTTCTTCCTGGCTATTTTCCTGTTCACTTTCATTCTCTTCTTCCAACAACTCTTCCAGAACCGGATTTTCTATAATTTCTTGCCTTATCAATTGAGCAAGTTCCAGTCTTGCCAAAGGCAGGAGCTTGATGGCCTGTTGAAGCATGGGCGTCATGACCAGCTTCTGGCCCATCTTCAAGTTCAAATTCATTTTCATTTCCATCGCCATAAATGCTCGCTCCCGGCCTAAAATGAAAACTGGTTGCCCAGATAAATCTGTTTTACTTTTTCATCCTGGGCAACGTCTATCGGTTTTCCCGATGAGATGATTTCCCCAGCGTTGATAATGTAAGCACGATCAGTGATACTCAAGGTTTCCCGGACATTATGATCGGTGATCAAAACGCCAATGCCCTTCTTTTTTAACTGGGAAATAATGGATTGAATATCCGCCACGGCAATAGGGTCGATACCTGCAAAAGGCTCATCCAGGAGAATAAATACCGGGGATGTGGCCAAAGCCCGACTGATTTCCACACGTCTTCGTTCGCCCCCCGAAAGTGAATAAGCTTTGGAGTCTTTTATGTGGAGAATATTGAGCTCACGAAGAAGTGAGCGGGCCTTTTTTTTGCAGTCAAAGCCGGAGAGTTTCTGGGTCTCCAGAACCGCAATGATATTTTCCTCCACCGTCAATTTCCTGAAAACCGAAGGTTCCTGTGGCAAATAACTTATTCCTCTTTTGGCACGTTCATGCATGGGAAAACAGGTGACGTCCTCATCATTTAACAAAACTTTACCGTCATCAGGGCGGGTCAGCCCCACAACCATGTAAAAGGTAGTGGTTTTGCCTGCACCGTTTGGACCGAGCAGGCCCACAATTTCGCCTTGATTGACTTCAATACTTACCTTATTGACTACTTTTCGAGTCCGGTATGACTTGATCAGATTTTCGGATCTTAGGCCAGCCACTTTTTTATTTAGAGGAACAAGGTTGATCGGTTGGCGGAGACTTTTTTTTCGGGCTTTTTTCTTTAGGGTCGTTTTCCTCATCCTTTGGGTAGATTTTCATGCGCACCTTTTCATTGGCGATAAACCGGTCTTGCTCCATGAGAAAAATCAGCTCCCGACCTTCAATCATATTGTCCTCTTCCCATGCGGTGGCATGGGGGGCACCCGTTAAAATTATCTTTTGCAATTTGTCCAAATAGACTGCCCGGTCTCCGATAGCCCTTTTTAAACACCGGGTAATGACAACATTGCCAATGGCCACAATCTCTTCAGTTTCCTTTTTGTCCTCAGTATTATAGATCTCCATAATGTCAGAAGTGATTTTCAGGTCGCCCTGATAACTCACTACGTTGCCCGAAAAAACTATTTTTACTCCTCCGTTTTCAGACCGCATACGCTCAGAGGTGATTTCTATAGGTTCTTTGCTCTTTTTGGACTTTGTCTTCACTGCTGGTTTGCCCGGCGGAGCTTCTTTCGCAGGTGTTTTGTCTTGAGCTGTGGCAGGCAAGGCCACAAATACCCAGATGGCAAAAATAATTAATCCGGTTAATTTAATTTTCATACTATTCTACTGCGTTCTTTTTTGTAGAGTTGGTGCTTAACCGATCCGTCAAAATATCCGGTGCACCCACAAATTTAACGTGACCTGTCAAATCAACGTCCTTGGTTGTTTCTTTATAGATTCCCGAATCCGCAACAATGACATATCTCTTGTTTTCGCCTTTGTGGAGAATCATTTCTACATTTTGCATCGTTGTTAAGTTTTCCTCGTTGTTGATTTGCGCAAAATCAGCTTTGAGTTCCCACTCCTTGACACCCTTGACTTCGTGGCTGATCTTGAAATTCTCAATTTCAACATCAATGCCCTTTTCCATCACCTTGACTCGGATGTTACCCATCTCGACAGAAGTGCCGAGGTTTTTAAGAAAATAAAACCCCGCCGCTCCGATTACGCTGAAGGCCACTAACAATAAAGCTATTCTGATCGTGTTGATCATTTAAATAATTAATTTATAAAGCATTAAGCGTTTATGCAAATGGCATACCATGGGGGCAATGATGCCATACCATACCCCTAAAGTAAAGTGAAATCAGGGAAGGATCGCGGTTCCGAAAAAACCGGATTGAAGGTGAATTCTCGCTGGGAATCGCTGGTGATTTTTATATTTATTTCTAATCTGTCCTGAATGTTCAGGATGAGTTTGTCTGGTTTTTTGGGTGAACGCAGTTTTTCCGCCCACTCGATGATCGTTACCCCTTGGTTATATAAAATTTCCTCAAGGCCCAGAGAAAAGATTTCCTCCTGGGTTTCGATCCGGTACAGGTCGATATGGTAAATGGGAAGTTTGCCTTGGTACTCATTGATCAAGGTGAAAGTGGGACTGCGAATGTAGGAAGCCTTGTCCAGTTCCAAACCGTAACAGATTCCCTGGGTAAAGCAGGTTTTGCCTGCACCGAGATCCCCAAACAGAAGGATGATGTCACCGGCACCCAAAGAGATGCCGAGTGATTTTCCTAATTCCAGGGTTTCTTCAGGACTATTCGATATTTTTTTCATTCTCTATGGAAGTATGCGTTTCAGGGTTTCCGGCAGACACCTTAATAAATCACCGGCAATCAGGGTGGTTTGGCTTTCAGTCTCAGCAAAGTGATCTCCTGCTTGACCGTGTATATAGGAACCCGCAATGGCGGCCGGGCAGGGGGCCAGACCTTGAGCCATGAGTCCCGCAATGATTCCGGTTAAAACGTCTCCCGATCCGCCTGTTGCCATGCCGGCATTGCCTGTGGGATTGATGACCACAGTTCCATCGGCTGAGGCGATCAGGCTTGGAGAACCTTTTAGAACCAGAGTTAAAGAGTGCTCGCTGGCAAATTTTGCGGCGATGGTCATGCGATTATTTTGAATTTCCTGTGTTGGCACTCCGGTTAAACGGGACATTTCTTTAGGGTGCGGGGTGAGAACCGTTTTGTCCGGCAACGTTCCCAACCAGTCCTTATGCGCTGATATTGCGTTCAGGGCATCCGCATCGAGTACCAGCGGACATTGAATCAGTGGCAATATTTCACCGATCAGAGCAACGGTTTCAGGGTCAGTGGTGATTCCAGGGCCGATGGCCAGTGCAGATTTTTCCTTGAGAAGTTCCAGAATAGATTCTTTCGCGCTCAAGGCCAGTGTGCCGTTGGCAGTTTCAGGCAGTGGCACGGTCATTACTTCCATAGGGTGAGCCGCCTTCTGGCAGGAGTCGGGTAGAGCCAGGGTGCATAAGCCGGCTCCGGACCGCAAAACCGCCAGGGCAGTCATTCCCGCCGCGCCCTCCTTACCCTGGGAACCTGCCAGAACCAGGACATGGCCATAATTGCCTTTGTGGCTATTGGGATCGCGTTTCTGAAACCAGGATTTTATGTCTTCCTCTTCGCATAGATGGATGCGGATGTCCTGCCCCTCATGGGCTTTGTCCGGAATGCCAATATCGATGAGCCGGGTTTCCTGCATGACACCGGCAGAAGGATGGAGTAAATGGCTTTGTTTCCAACAGGCAAGGGCAAGGGTCAAAGCGGATTTAACATGAGGTCCTATTAACTGGCCGCTATCTGAGTCCACACCGGAATTGATATCCACTGAGACCACAAACTTTTCAAACTGGTTGATTTTATCTATGACCTTTTCCATGAAGCCGGTGACCGGTTTATTTAGCCCCGTACCAAAAACGGCATCGATGATGATATTGCAATGGCGCAGTTCAGGGTCATGCTGGTTCAAATTATCAGGGGTCAACTCGTCAACCTGAATGCCAATATTTTGTGCGGAGGTGGCGTTGACTTCTGCGTCTCCTTTCAGCTCCGACAATTTGCCGGCTAACAGGACCCGAACTTCGGAGCCCAGGCCGGACAGGTGCCGGGCAACGACAAAACCATCTCCGCCGTTATTGCCTTTACCGCAAAATATGAAAACCTTTTTGAGCGATAGATCAGGAAAGCGTGTTTGTAATTCATGGACAACTCCAATGCCGGCATTCTCCATGAGAGTGATACCGGGAATTCCAAGATCATCAATGGCATGCCGGTCGATGGCCTGCATTTGTTCTGCTGTGACAACAGGGAGCAATGAATTTTTCCTTTACTGCAAGGCTGATAAAATGTTTATCTTAATCAATATGGGCCTATATTTTCCATTTTAAATGAAAAGGGAAGTTTCATGAGTAATAAAGACAATAGTATTAATTATATTGAATTACCTCTGGTTAAAAATGCCGAGACAAAAAAATTCTATAACGAGGTCTTTGAATGGGAGTTTACCGACTGGGGGCCAAATTACATCAGTTTTTCTGGTGCAAGTGTTGATGGTGGCTTTAATGGAGAAGGGGATGCCCAGGTATCAAGTTCAGGCATTCTAGTTGTCTTATACGCCAATGACCTGAATCAAAAATTAGAGTGCGTGATAAAGGCTGGCGGAGAAATATCAAAGCCTGTCTTTGAGTTTCCCGGTGGCAAAAGATTCCATTTCCGTGACCCAAACGGAAATGAGCTTGCAGTATGGTCAGAATAATTCTTTGCTCAGTCCGGATATTATCCTTCGGTTTAAGAAACGGCAGAGGCCTCTGGAAAACGTTTTACCTTTATTCTAGCCGCCTTATCGCGCATACGGGCCATGTCATAGGCCATTTGCATCCTGAGCCAATGTTCTGGCGTACTGCCAAAAGCCTTGGAGGCACGAATAGCCATTTCTGCTGATAGAGAGGTTTTGGTGTTGATCACCCGCGAGAGTGTTTGCCGGGTTACGCCTAAACCTTTTGCGGCTTCTGTAACATTTAATCCTGAAGACTCTATGCAATGCTTTATCATTTTTCCCGGATGAACGGGATTTTTCATCGCCATGATAATTTCCTCCTAATGGTAGTCTACCAAGTCAATATCGAAAGCTCTTCCATCTTCAAATCGGAAGACAATCCTGTGGTTTCTTGAGACAAAAACACTGTAAAAACCACGCATGTCGCCTGTGAGGCGGTGAAAATTGAACCCTGTAATATCCAGCTCCTCTAGCTTCTCAGCACTATCAAGAACTGATAAATAAAGCTCGGCCTTGTCTGCAATGTCTGGTCTTAATCGGCTTTTGTCGCCTTTTTCGTAGAGCCTTTTTAAACCTCTGTGGCGAAAGTTCTCGATCATGTCGCATTGTAACATGCAACATGACAGGGATCAACTTGCGCTGAAACCGGGGTTTTGCGGAACAATCTGCAGACAGATCAAACAAAAACCGTGTAAGGATAATCTTTGGATTCTTTCAGGGCTATTTCTTCTCGTGTCGGTGTGAGGCCGTTGATCACGCTAAACAGGCAGGGGCAGTCGTACTCGATTTTATCCTCCGGTTTGAAGGAATTGAAATGCTCGGGTTCTATCAGAAACGCGCGATTAAAGAAATAGGTGCTGATAAAACTGCCAAGGTATACTGATTTGCCCTTTAACTCAGGAAGGTATGACAATTTGTCCTGTAAACTGTCATGGTTGTAGTTAAAAGAAAAACGTACTAACACATCATATAAAAAACAAAAATGGTAACTGTTCATATGATGCCAGCATGATTTCTCGTTTAATCCGAACTTTAAAATTCTCAGGATTTCTTTAAGAGAATGCAGGGAATTGATTCTTCCCGCATGGGGGTAGAACTGCTGAAAATCTTCTCTCCAGTACATCTGAGGCTGGTGCTCAATGAATGACAAAATTTCCTCTTCCTGATTGAGGGCTACTTCAATAAAATGGGGAGGGTCAAAACAGGAGTCGTAGTCCGGGTCCGGGCAAGGGGTCGGTTTGCCAAGGGACTGGATGTCATAAAGATTGTTTTTGAAAACCAGCATTTGAAATGCGCCTTTTTAAAAGATTGCACAGTTCATTATACCTCAATGTATAGTCAGTTTTCTGCTTCTAACTTTCAATTAGGGGATCTGCAACCCTTGGATAAAAAGATTTATGATTTTACAGCCCAAACCATTACCGGAGAAGCCATCAAACTTTCTAAATTTCAGGGCAGGGTTTTGCTGGTTGTCAATGTGGCTTCTGAATGCGGGTTCACCCCCCAGTATTCGGGCCTGCAAAAACTCTATGAAAAATACCGGGACCAGGGCCTGAGTATTCTGGCTTTTCCCAGCAATGATTTTGGTGCTCAGGAACCGGGGTCCGATGAGGAAATTAAAGATTTTTGCCAGAAAACTTACCCCGTGACATTTGACCTTTTCAGCAAGGTGTCGGTTCTGGGCCCTAAAAAAAATCCTCTTTATCAATATTTATATGGCCGTAGATTAGAGCCTCAGGGAAGGGGCATGCGGTCGAAAATATTCGCGCTGGCAAAGTGGGTGTTATACCGGGTAAAAAGAATGCAGGTTCCTGAGAAAAATGAGGCGCAGTGGAACTTTCATAAATTTCTGGTTGGGAAAAATGGCATCCCCGTAGCCAGCTTTTTGAGTGAGGTGGCCCCGGATTCCCCTGTCCTGATCAAGAAACTGGAAGAGGAGCTCCACTAGGCGCCGGCGTAGCCGCCGGTGGCAGTGAGCAATGACCCGTAAAACCAAGAGAGTGTTTGCCCGTAAGGTAAAGATATTGCAACTTTAGGATTTTTCTATGTCAGAAGATAAAGATTTTTTATGGAGTGCGTTGGGCCGATATCTTGAAGGCCCGCAACGGGATGCTTACTGGCAGATGATCAGCCAGTTTCGCCAGGGGCCGTCTAAAATTCAGGATTGGCATTCAATAGCGACTCCCGACTCTGCAAGTCTGCCGGATTTTTCCGGCTTGCCATCCCCGGATGATTCAAAGACGACACACCAACTGTCCAAGCTTGTTGTGGGTAAGCTCAATGGTGGTATGGGAACCAGTATGGGTTGTGCGGGACCCAAGTCCCTGATTGAGGTGCGGGACAATAAATCTTTTCTGGATTTGATTCTGGAGCAGATCGAAAGCCTGAATCGGAAATGGGGGCAAAAAATTCCCCTGCTCTTGATGAACAGTTTCTACACGCATGAAGAAACCCAGGTGCATTTAAGCGGTCTTAAAACTTCTGCGGAGATAATCGGTTTTCAGCAAAACAAATTTCCTCGCTTGCATGCTGACAGTCTAAGTCCGCTCACCCCTGATGAATACGGAGATCAGGCCTACTATCCTCCGGGACATGGAGATTTTTATCAATGTATCTGGCAACAGGGAATCTTGCAACGGCTGTTGGATGCGGGCAGAGAAATTCTCTTTATTTCCAATGCCGATAACCTTGGGGCCACTGTGGATCCTGTCATCCTGAATTATATGGATGAGTGCAATATTCCCTTCTTAATGGAAATGACTGCCAAGACTCCAGCGGATGTCAAGGGAGGGACACTCTACCAGCAGGATGGAAAACTCAAGCTATTGGAGATTGCCCGTGTTCCCGATGATAAGGTTGACGAGTTTTGCGACCAGAAAAAATTCAAGGTATTCAATACCAATAATATCTGGATTAATCTGGTTGCCTTGAAGGACAGGCTGAGTCAGGGGCCTCTGGAATTAACTGTGCTGGTGAACCGGAAAAATGTCGGGGAAACTCCTGCCGTGCAACTTGAAACCGCCATAGGTTCTGCTTTGGAATGTTTTGAGGGGGCTGTCGGTCTCACCGTTTCGCGTGACCGGTTTTTGCCGGTTAAAAAAACAGATGATTTGTTATTACTGCGTTCCAACCTTTTCACTTTGAACAAGGGCCAGTTAAAAATGAGTCCGCAAAAAAAACATTTGCCCAAAATAGAACTGGGAGAGTTCCTGCAAAATATAGAAAACTTTCAAAACAGTTTGCCCATCATTCCAGACCTTATTAATTTGGAGGAATTGAAAATAGATGGAGAGGTCCGTTTTGAAGGAACGGCTTCCCTTAAAGGTAAAGTGCACTTGAACGGATTGAAAAAGCCTTTGATCCTGCCTTCAGGTGCAGTGATAACCGATGAAAGTTTGCAGGGTTGATGGAGGAGAAAATGGTTGGTGGGAAATTTTACGCGAAATTATAGGTGTCTCGGATTATTCACTATAGGACCTTTCCCTATAAATATTGTGGGAATTGACGAGTTTTGTCTGGGTGGGCTCAGGAAATAATATCTATAACATGTTGATTTTAAAGGTTTTTTTTTGTCATGTGGAAATAAGCATTGACATGTTTTTGCCCATAAGTATACTTCTTTGAAACATTGAATCTGCGCCTTGTTGTGGTAGGAAATATCCTACTTTATGGATTTGATGAAAGTGTCGAAAAACTTCAATCGCTGGGAGTTCAGACACTGCAACGTTGTTTGAAAAAGTTGCATAAAAAGTTCACTAATAAAGGGAGGAGGCCGTTCCTCGGAATCGCCTCATTTAGAATATTAGTAGGTGAACGTTTGTTAACTAGGGTAAGGGAGGATTTACAATGAAAAAACTCGCTGTTGTACTACTGGTTGCTGTAGCATCTTTTTGCCTTGCAAGTTCTGCATTTGCAGGATCGTTGGCACCGGGTGCGATGACTAAATGCACCAATGCTGGTTCCATCACCTTGGAAAATACAGGTGGCGGAGCAGTTGACCGGGGTGAAGCAAATGCTTCGGTCTGGAAATCTTCAAATTTCACCACGGTCCCGATAAGCTTGAGCCCGAGTGCTCATCAGGGTTTTCCCACTGACGGTGGTGGAGCGGCAGGCAATTCTTATGTCAAAATGAAGAGCAAACACTCCATGGGACAAACTAAAGTAGTTTTAGGTGGGCAAAGCAATTTCAGCCGTGGCGACTCCATTGGAGACATCAGTGGCGAAGTTAGAATCACCAACACCGGTACGACCAACATTAGCGTAAGCTGTGGTTAAAATCTTCAAGTTTTAAAATTAAAGCCGACCTGGTTTTTCCGGGTCGGCTTTTTTTTGCCTTGATGTTGGAAGAACTCCTCTCCTCAATAGTAAAGAAAAATCCCGCCTGCGAGAAGTAATCTATAAATGATAAAGGGTAGCAGACCTGCTTTCTCAACGATCTTGAGCAGAAGCTGAATAGCCAGTAAGCCGACCAGGAAGCTTATTCCCAGCCCTATTAACAGGTGGAGGTTGGAGTAGGTGTGCTCGGGTTGCGATGTGAACTGCACCAGCTTGTGCATGCCTGCCGCAAAAATAATCGGAGTTCCCAGCAGAAAAGAAAATCGGGTTGCCGAAGTGTGCGAGAGGTTACTGAAAAGTCCCGCAACAATAGTGATGCCAGACCGTGAGGTTCCCGGCAAAAGGGCAATGGCCTGGGCGCACCCGATAAACAGAATTTGCCGTAGACTGAGCCGATTCAACTCTGTCTCCGGGTTTGTATTTTTTGAACGATAGCGATCCGCCGCGATGAATATGAGGGACCAGAAAAAAAGGTTGCCCCCGACAAAAGTGGGACTCCTCAGGTTGGCTTCAATCCATTCTCCCCCAAACAGGCCTATCATTCCTGCGGGGATGGAGGCAACGAGGATACACCATGCCAGATGATGTGTTTCCGGCGATTTCTGGCGGTCAAATAAACTCATCGCTAAACCTGCCAAGTCCTTGCGGAAGAAGATTATCATTGCCAGAAGGGTACCTAAATGCAAAATGGCATCCAGAGCCTGACCCTGATCCTCAAAATTGAAGATCATGGGGGCCAAAATCAAATGCCCGGAACTGGAAATAGGTAGGAATTCTGTGAGCCCTTGAATGACGCTCAATAAAATAATCTGAAAAAATTCCATTAATTTGGATGAATCCCTTTTTTACGAAAACCAAAAAATAACTGAACTTGGGTGATTATAGTGGTGGATGAAAAAAATTTAAAGTATTCCTTTTGTCGTTGACGGGAGAACTTTGCATAAGCCGTCATTGCGAATACTTCGGCTACGCTCAGCACAGGATCCGTGAAGGCGTGACATCTCACCTGAACTCTCGTGCCCCGCAGGGGTAAACCCAGCAACTCTGGATCGCCACGCCGCTTTGCGGCTCGCGAAGACGACCATGCGGGGTTTAGGTTTGCCGGGTTTTACAAATTATGTTATGTTACGCGGGCAATCGGACCAACTCCCTTAACATTTTGAAATCATGAGAGAATTTTCCAGAATTCAGCGCCTTCCACCTTATGTTTTGGGCATTGTCAACGAGCTCAAATATGAGGCCCGTCGGCGCGGGGAAGATATCATCGACTTTGGTCTGGGGAATCCGGATATGCCGACCCCCAACCATATTGTCGACAAGCTGATTGAATCTGCGCAGAAGGAAGCCAACCACCGCTATTCGCTTTCCAGAGGCATTTACAAATTGCGCCTCGCTATCACCGACTGGTACAAGCGCAACCACGATGTCGACCTGGACCCGAATTCCGAAGCGATTGCAACGATTGGTTCTAAAGAAGGCATTGCCCACCTGGCTATGGCGATCACCAGCCCCGGCGACTCGGTTCTGGTGCCAACACCTACTTATCCGATTCATACATATGCTTTTATTTTGGCCAACGCTGATGTCATTCATGTACCTCTTAACCCCGATGTGGATTTCTTTGAGTCCCTTCTCGATGCCTTCAAGAGTAACTGGCCGAGGCCAAAGGCAATGGTCATCAACTTCCCCCACAACCCCACGACTCAGGTGGTGGATATTGATTTCTTTGAGAAGGTGGTGGACTTTGCCAAAGAACATGACCTGATTGTGATCCACGACTTTGCTTACGGGGACATCGTTTTTGACGGTTATCGTGCTCCCAGTTTCTTGCAGGTTCCAGGGGCGAAAGAAGTGGGAATTGAGTTTTTTAGTTTGTCAAAAAGTTATAATATGCCGGGGTGGCGTGTAGGTTTCGCAGTCGGAAATTCTGAAATCATTCATGCTCTGGCGCGCATCAAAAGTTATCAGGACTACGGCATGTTTCAACCGATCCAGATAGCGGCTACGGTAGCTCTGAATGGTCCGCGTGACTGTGTGGAAGAAATCCGCGATACTTACCAACAACGGCGGGATGTCCTGTGCGAATCGCTGAATCGAATCGGATGGGAAGTGACACCGCCGAAAGCGACCATGATGGTCTGGGCGGAAATCCCGGACCGATTCAAGAAAATGGGGTCCCTGGAGTTTTGTAAATTACTTCTGGAAAAAGCCAAAGTGGCTGTTGCGCCTGGAATCGGATTTGGAGAAGGCGGGGACCACTTTGTACGGTTCTCGCTGGTCGAAAATGAACATAGAATTCGACAGGCGGTTCGCGGAATTCGAGAGATTTTTTAACGGAATTGAGTAAACGATGAAAACAATTAAAGTGGGAATGATCGGCTTTGGCACCATCGGTGCTGGTGTCGCTAAAATCCTTACGGAAAACAGTGAGGTTATAAAAAAGCGGTTGGGAGCCGGGGTGGAACTGGTTAAAGTGGCTGACCTGGATATTACTACCGACCGGGGAATCAAACTTGGCCCCGATGTGTTGACGACTTCTGCTGATGAGGTGATCGACCACCCTGATATTGATGTGGTCATCGAATTGATCGGTGGTTACGAGCCAGCCAAAAAATTTCTTCTTCAGGCCATTGATCGGGGAAAACATGTGGTGACGGCAAACAAGGCCCTGCTGGCTAAACATGGGGATGAAATATTTTCAGCGGTTGCTCAAAAAGGTTTGTCCGTAGGGTTCGAAGCTTCTATTGGGGGAGCCATCCCTATAATTCGTTCGGTTCGTGAGGCGTTTGTCGCCAACCGCATCCAGTCCATGGAAGGTATCGTGAATGGGACAGCAAATTATATCCTCAGCAAAATGTCGGATGAGAATTGCGACTTCGATACCGCATTGAAAGAAGCGCAGGAAAAAGGTTTTGCCGAAGCGGACCCGACTTTTGATATTGAAGGAATTGATTCCGCCCACAAAATAGCGGTGCTGACACGCCTGGCTTATGGAACTCCTGTGGAGTTTGACGATATAACGGTTTCCGGTATTTCGGATATCACCTCGGAGGATATCGAATGCGCTCGGGAGTTTGGCTATCGGATCAAACTGCTTGCCATATCCAAATATGATGGACAGGCAATCGATATTCGGGTCCATCCCGCAATGATTCCGGTCGCACACCCGATGGCTAATGTCAATGGAGCGTTAAACGCCATTCGTGTCTGCGATGATTTGATGGATGAAAATATCCTGATTGGTCACGGGGCAGGGGCTTTACCTACTGGCAGTGCGGTGGTGGGAGATGTCGTGGAGATTGCCCGGAACATCCTCTCGGGAGTGGGAGAAAGAGTTCCTGCCGGGTCTTTCCAAAGTGAAGAAATCAAAGCGATCCCCTTGAAAGATATTAGTGAGGTTGAGTCGGAATATTTCCTGCGTTTCAGTGTGCTGGATAAACCGGGCGTTCTTTCCAAACTATCTGGAATACTAGGGACCCATTCTATCAGCATAGAGTCCATGATCCAGCGAGGGCGGGCAGGCAGTGGCGAAGGGGTGCCGTTGGTGATGATGTGTCATAAAGCCAGCGAGAAAAATATTCAGTCTGCTTTGAAGGAAATAGAACAACTGGATGTAGTCTGTGAAAAACCAAATTTGATTCGTGTGGAAAAATAGAAATGGAATTTAAAGCCTGGTTTCAATGTATTAATCCGGATTGCCAAAACCGGTATGATCTGACCGATATCGTTTATCGTTGCAAGAAGTGTAATGAACTTCTGGAAGTGCAACACGATATGGAGCTGCTGAAACAGCGATCACCTGAAAAATGGAAAACCCTGTTTGAGAGCCGGTACCGGCGTAATGAATGGCCTTATGGCAGTGCCGTGTGGGGGAAAAGGGAGTTGGTCTGCCCCGCTGTGGAAAACGAGAATATTGTATCCACTTATGAAGGGGGTACGAACCTTTTCTGGGCCGAGAGGCTGGGTCACCAGATTGGTCTTGATGATCTATGGGTCAAGCAATGTGGCATGGCGCATACCGGGTCTTTCAAAGATTTGGGAATGACCGTGTTGGTCTCCATGGTCAAACAAATGATTGCCAAGGGAAAAAATATCAAGGCGGTGGCCTGTGCATCAACCGGGGACACTTCTGCCGCACTGGCCGCCTATTGTGCGCTTGCCGATATTCCTGCCATTGTGTTTTTGCCGAAAGATAAAGTCTCGTTGACACAGTTGATTCAACCCATCACACATGGCGTGCTCACTTTATCTCTTGATACCGATTTTGACGGGTGCATGAAACTGGTGCAAGAGGTTTGCCAGAAAAATGATATTTACCTGGCAAACTCCATGAACTCTCTGAGGATTGAAGGCCAAAAAACCATTAGCTTTGAAATAGTCCAGCAGTTCAATTGGAAAGTACCCGACTTTGTAATCGTCCCTGGCGGTAACCTGGGCAATGTCAGCGCGATCGGTAAAGGATTCCAGATGTTCTATGATTTGGGGCTGATCGACAAGCTCCCTCGTCTGGTCTGCGCTCAGGCGCAAATGGCGGACCCGCTTTACCGTAGCTTTAAAAATGGATTTAAAACATTCGAATCCATCCAGGCGAAAAAAACCCTGGCAAGTGCCATTCAGATTGGAGACCCGGTCAGTTATAAAAAAGCTATCCGCGCTCTTCAGACTTTCGATGGTATCGTTGAAGAGGCATCAGAAAGCGAGTTGGCTAATGCGGTTGGCAAGGCCAATAAAACCGGACTGCTCTGTTGTCCGCATACCGGAGTGGCTCTGGCAGTACTTGAAAAACTGGTTGAGCGTGGTGATATCAAGAAGAGTGACCGTGTGGTGGTGATTTCCACTGCTAACGGATTAAAATTCACCGACTTTCTTTTTAACTACCATACGAATCAGATAGAAGGAATCCAGTCGGACCACGCATTTTCTCCGGTTGAACTGGCCGCCGATTATGAAGCTGTGCGAAAAGCAATTTTGGAAAAAATAGAATCATGATCTCCCACCGATTCAAGCATATCTTGCCGGGAATCGCTTTCTTTGCGTATTTAAATGTCCTGCCAGTTGCCATCCATGCAGAGTCTGGCGACTCACAGGTTTTAATCCCGGGCGGTGAATATAATCTGGGAAGTTATTATTGCGAAGAAGAACAAAGTAATGCCGACTGGTGTAATGACGAAGCTCTCCGTAAGGTGAAGATAGGTCCGTTCTGGATCGATAAATATGAAGTCAGTAATGCCGATTACCGGGAATGTTTTATCGCCGGAGTTTGTGAACCGGCGGTACTGCATGAAGACCGCCCGAAGGATTTTAATAAACCGCGTCAACCGGTTGTGTTCGTAAGCTGGGAAGATGCGCGAACTTACTGTGCCTGGCGGGGAGGAGAACTCCCAACCGAGGCGCAATGGGAGGCGGCGGCACAAGGTAAAAAACTGGGCGGAGCCTATTTTGCTCAGCCTTATGGCACAGGCGCTCCGGAAGATACGGGAAAGTTTACAGCTAATTCCAACGGTCTCTACGATATGATGGGCAATGTCTATGAGTGGACTCAAGATTGGTATGAGGCAAGCAAAGAGAAGAACAAAGTGGTACGCGGAGGGTCGTGGAATTCTCCCGGCCATTATTTAAGAACCTCCGATAGGGTCAAAAAAGATCCCGAATTGAGATATAGCGATGTAGGGTTTCGCTGTATAAAAATAGAAAAGTAGAGGAAGTTATGTCAGACGTTAAGAATGTTGTCATAGTCGGTTCGGGGCCTGCCGGGCATACCGCCGCGATTTATTCTGCCAGGGCAAATCTCAGCCCTTTTATGTTTGAAGGTTATATGATGGGCGGCTCAGCAGGTGGACAGTTGACCACCACCACCGAAGTTGAAAATTATCCGGGATTTCCCGAAGGAATTGGCGGGCCGGAGTTGATGCAGTTGTTCCGCAAGCAGTCCGAGCGTTTCGGCACCGAAATGGTGCAGGAAGATGTGACCTCTGCCGATTTCAGCCAACGGCCTTTTGTTTTGAAATCCGAGAACCGCGAAGTGCGTGCGCATTCGGTGATCATTTCCACCGGGGCGACGGCGAAGCGGATGGGAGTCCCCAATGAAGAAAAAATGTGGAACAACGGCATGTCGGCCTGTGCTGTTTGTGATGGTGCGCTTCCCATGTTTCGCAACCAGCCGCTGATGGTTATCGGCGGAGGGGATACGGCGGTGGAAGAAGCCACTTATCTGGCAAAGTTTGGTTCTGTAGTTTATCTGGTGCACCGGCGCGATGAGCTTCGCGCTTCCAAGATCATGCGGGAGCGGGCACTCAAAAATCCGAAACTGGAAATCATCTGGGACACCGTTCTGGAAGATGCCATCGGCGCGGATTATTTGACCGGCGCGCGTCTGAAAAATGTCAAGACTCAGGAAGAGCGAGAAATCGAAGTCGCAGGA
>Ga0257127_1000082_pt1 | contig 95428 bp, 87 predicted proteins | sample SI060_135mmetaG_FD_190152 | JGI IMG/M metagenome (GOLD analysis project Ga0257127, IMG submission 190152) | Marine microbial communities from Saanich Inlet, British Columbia, Canada - SI060_135m | ecosystem: Environmental > Aquatic > Marine > Inlet | place: Canada: British Columbia | collected... | reverse complement strand
GCCTCCTCTGAGAAAGTTGGCGCCGGAACTTTTAACCAGATTCGCGGTTGTACATATCTGTTCCTTACTTTCCACCGAGCATGGGCCCGCGATGATGGCGATAGCAGGTCCGCCGATGGCAACCCCGCCGACTTGAATCACCGAGTCTGTAGATTTCACTTCGCGGCTGGCAAGTTTATAAGGCTTGAGAATAGGGAATACGCTCTCTACTCCACTCATGGTTTCAATGGATTGAAGGCGGTCTTTCCCTCGTTCATCGCCTACGGCCCCGATTACTTTACGCTCCACACCGACAATCGCGTGCGGGGTGTAACCGAGTTCATGGATGGTGTCTTCTACTTTCTTTATTTCCTCCGGAGTCGCATCCGAAGACATAACAATAATCATTGAGCACTCGCCTGAAAATGGTTTCTGTTGAAAATCAGTATATCATTTATCCCTTCAAACCGGGGCCATCCAGTGTATTCATTCTGACTACTTCCTCGATGGGTCTGCGATAAGCTCTGGGCTTTGGGTCATCTTGCTTATAGCCCAGAGCCATCATCATTACCGGGATATAATTGGGCTTGAGATTTACCAGCTTGGAAACCGCTTCAGGGTCAAATCCGATCATCGGCACAGTTCCCCATCCTCGGTTATGAGCCGCCAGCATTAAAGTCATAGCTGCCAGCGAAGCACTGCGGATTGCTTCATCTCTTTGAAGCTGGTCCTTGCCTTCATAAAAATCATTTATCAGGGGAAGAACTTTTTCCGTCACTTCCTTTGGAACATTTTTGTAAATTTCAGAGGCATCCTGATGGGCATTTAATTTGCCACAAATAACAAGCAATACCGGGCAGGTTCCTACCTGCTCCTGACCCCAGGCGGCTTGCTGGATTTTTTCTTTAATGCCCGTGTCTTTGACTGCGATGAATGTCCAGTGTTGCAGGTTGAAGGAACTCGGGCTTAATACCACTTCCTGTATGAGCTCTTTTAACTCAGCATCGCTTATTTCCTTGTCGGGCTGATAGGATTTAATAGATTGACGTTGTTGAATAACTTCTGAAAATTCCATGGTGAATCCTTTTTAAAAATAATGTTCAATTTGCATCCGCAGGCTTTTCGCCTGAAAATGAGAAAAAGCGTTTTACAATAAAACCATCTGCAGAAAATCGGCCTCCGCCACTGATCAAAAGAGGCAGGCATAAAGCAATTGCCAGAATATGATATTCAAAACCTTCGCCGCCCTGTTTTCCGGACCAGTTCATAAAAAATCCATTTGGCGTATGTGCCATGACGGCAGCGCCTGCCATGATGATTAGAGTCCCTGCCGCGCAAAAACGGGTCAGGAATCCGGTTATCAAACCCAGTGCGCCCAGGGATTCACCCAGAATAACCAGTATGGCAATGATCATGGGCATTCCCATTTGGTTGGTAAAAAATCCTAATGTTCCCTCAAACCCGTATCCGCCGAACCATCCAAGAAGTTTCTGGGCTCCGTGGGGAAACATAACGATCCCAAGCAGAACGCGAGTAATAAGGTTGTTTATGTTTTCATCTGTTTGAAAGAAAGCTTTCATCGCATTTTCCTCTCTATCGGTTGCGGTATAGCGGGTAGTCCACTTGTGCGGGAACTTCAATCATCGCTACGCGTAAAAGAGAACCGGCTTGTATGGAAAACTCCCCGCTTTGTTCGGCATGAACCAAAGCAAAGTCCTGCCTGTCGATATAATGCTTCACTCCAGTTGCTATGTCGAACAAAATACCCTTGCCGGAAATGACCACCAGTGCCAGTGTTTTGCCCTGATTAAGAGAGGTTTGCAATTGCCGGTCTTTCTCGATGGAGACATCCTGCATTTCTACTTCTGTTTCAAGGCTGACCGGCGAGCCCTTTCCGATAAGGGTCTTGATGGTAACGCCGGCTTGCTCTTCGATGGGGAAGTCTTCGTTCGCATACTCATTATAAGTAGGGTCGCGCTGTATTGTTCTGCGTAGATCGGGCTCAAACCAGATTTGAAAGAACTCGTTGGACTCTCCTACAGTTTCTTCCTGATGAGAAATTCCTGACCCGGCCTGAATGACTTGTGCTCCTCCGGCCTGAACGCGACTACGGTTTTCGAAAGTATCGTAATGTCCGATTTCTCCTTCGAGAGCATAACTCATGATTTCAAACGCCTGATGCGGGTGCAAGGCTATTTTCCCGTATCCTTTCGCGCTGGCCCAGGCCCAGTAAAACAGGGGGCCCAGGTTTTTGGGTGCCGGGCCTTCCTGGGGAAACCCAATGGGTTTGATCTCGGTAATGCGACCGCCGTCAAACTGGCCCACTCCCTGCGCTTCGGGCGGATAAATTTTAAAATCCAATTGGCTTTGGGTCATGATCCTGTACCTTGAAATTATGGGATGTCATTTGGCATGAGTGCCATCGCAAAATGGTGATGTTCCTGTTTTTCCACAGTCGCAAATGGCGACCTGTTTGGCTGTGGCGATTTCTGCTTTCGCCGGAGTTTTTCCGGTTGTTTCGTGCGACCCGTCACAATAAGGCTTGTTGGCCGACTCGCCACAGGTGCAATAATGTTTTGTTCCCGGTGTCTCATCGATTAGATGGGGGGTGTTTTGGTAAGGCATTGGGTTTCTCCTGTTTAGAGATTAATTTTCTTGTCACCCTGTATAGAGCAGGGACCGTGCCAAAACCCGTAATATTGATAACCCGCCTGTTTATAACACTTTACCAAGATCAAGGCGTTGATTGTGTAACTACTAGATTTCGTTATTTATGAGATATGGTAGTATAAGTACGAAATTAAGTAGTTAGTGGGGGAGTTATGCGAAAAAAAATAGATATCGAAACGGATCAGGAACTGGCGCAATTTACCATCGAACGGTCTGCGGATGCGATTATCTGGCATGATTGTGCGGCAAATATTAAACGGGTCAATTCAGCGGCCTGTAAACTTCTTGGGTACTCCCGGGACGAATTACTCCAGCTGACCATTCAGGATATCAACCCGGCTTCCAATAAAAAAACATGGGCAAAGTTCTGGAAACAATTGCGCAAGGAAAAAGTGCTCCTGTTTGAAGTTTCCAATTCGAAAAAAGATGGAACAACTGTTCTCACAGAGGTTACCGCGAACTTCATCGATTTCAAGGGTAAGGAGTTTGCTGTCAGTACTGCCAGGGACATTTCAGAAAGAAAGCGAAATGAAGAAGAAAGAGCTTGTGCTCTGCGGGAAATCGAAAAACTGCAAAGAGAATTAGAACTGCAAAATGAATACTTGCAGGAGGAAGTGCTGGAGTTACAGGCTTTCGGGGATATTGTAGGGAAGAGCCCTGCTCTTCAAACGATTCTCCGGCAAATTGAAATGGTCGCCCCAACGGATGCAAGTTCCCTCATCACAGGAGAATCGGGAACCGGGAAGGAGTTGATTGCGCATGAAATCCATTGTCACAGTCCCCGCAACCGGCATACGATGGTTCGGGTCAATTGCGCGTCCATTCCCCGGGAACTTTATGAAAGCGAATTTTTTGGTCACATTAAAGGGGCTTTTACCGGGGCGGTTCGGGACAGGGCAGGTCGGTTTGAACTGGCTAATCACGGGACTCTGTTCCTCGATGAAATTGGTGAAATTCCGCTGGATTTGCAAAGTAAACTGCTTCGGGTTTTGCAGGAAGGGACTTTCGAGAGGGTAGGAGATGAAAAAACCCGTCATGTAGATGTCCGAATCATTGCCGCCAGTAACCGTGATTTAAAGGCGGAGGTGGAAAGGGGGAATTTTCGCGAAGACCTTTTTTACCGTTTAAACGTTTTCCCCATAAATGTGCCGCCGCTTAGAAAACGAAAAGAGGATATTCCTTTACTGGCCGCCTATTTATTGCGGCTTGCGGCAAAAAAATTCAAGGTAGACGAACCGTGTTTGAGCAAAGCCAATGTGCTCCAGTTAACAAATTATGATTGGCCGGGAAACGTGAGGGAACTGCAAAACATTATTGAACGCGCTGTTATTATTTCGCAGAAGGGGAAGTTGAAGTTTGATTTGCCAAAAAGCAAAACAGAAAAAAAAGGAATCCCTGATTTGGACTGGAAGGAATATCCGAAAATACGGACTTTTGCCCAAATGAGAGAATTGGATCAGGAAAATATTTTGCACGCGCTCAAGCAAGCCGGCGGGAAAGTTTTTGGCACCGATGGTGCGGCGCAGTTGTTAGATACCCCTCCCACAACGCTGGTGTCCAGAATGAAAAAATTCCACTAGGCGCCGGCCAGCGGCCGGTGGCAATGAGCAATGGCTTTTGTTGGCGAACAAAGCGTTGTCCCGGCTTAACAAGTGATTGCCATGCTTTTCCTCATGAGAAGGGAAGATCAGTCCGCGATGATGACCTGATTGCGCCCACCTTCCTTGGCGCGGTACAGTGCCTGATCGGCGCGCTTGAGCATCTGTTCTGTGCTGTCCTCATTTTTTTTGTCGAACTGTGCACAGCCCAGGCTCACAGTCACGCGACCGACTGTTTCGAAATCATGCTTCTCAATAGCCTGCCGAACCTTGTTTGCCAGAATGCCCGCCTGCTCCTGGTCAGTGTTTGGGGTCAGGATGATGAACTCTTCTCCACCGGTGCGATATAGGGAGTCGGTCTGGCGTATATTCCCTTTGGTTTTCTGAACCACCTCAATGAGTACCAGATCGCCCACATCGTGCCCAAAGGTGTCGTTGACCTTCTTGAAAAAATCGATATCAAAAAAAATCAGCGACAATTCATCCTGGCTACGTTTAACCCGTTCGACCTCCAAAGCCTGATTCTCTTCCCACTTCAGCCGGTTGAACGCTCCTGTCAACTTGTCGGTGGTAGCCACCTGTTTGAGCTGCCGCAACAGTTCATCGCGTTTCTGAAAATCTTCGGAAACGCTGTTGAACATGAGCGACAGTTCACTCGCCAGCTTTCCGATTTCGTCGGACGAGTCGATGTTGACCGATCCTGTAGAAATCGAACCGGTCCCTGCGACAGCCTGGGTCACTTCCGAGACCCGTTGTGTCAACTGGAACAGGTTGGAGCGAATGCCAACAATGATGATCAGGCTGAGGATCGTTCCAATGAGCACCCCAGAGATTCCCAGGGCCGAGTTGACCATAAAAAAGATTTTGTTGTGTTTCTCCAGAGTATCGATTTCCCGCTCTGTGAACGCCTCTATCTTCCGGATCAGAGTCAGTATCGTCTTATCAAATTTTATCTCCTCGGACAAGGCGTCATCAACGACCTGTTTATCGGGGTAAACGCCTGAATCGATCTTCTCGATTATGCCTATCCAAACAGAATGCAGATAACCCTCTTCCTGTTGTACTCCCTGCAAGGAGGTGTGGATATCCTCGAACAGGGACCTGAATTCTGCTTGGAAACCGAGTTCACTCAACTGGATTCCCTCTTTGATGTGCTGATTCAGTGCTTCTGAATGTGCATGCAACCGTTGTTTGATTGCTACCTCTTGGTTTTGGGTGAGCTCCGCCCTTTCACTCTGTCGCAGCAATTGATCTATGGTGATTTGTTGCTCAAGCTGATGAATCTCGATCTTGTTGATCAACTCCATCAATGGCACGTCCAACTCGGCGATTTCTTTCAACTCTGCCTGCATCTCACTCAGGCTGACGATGGAATAGAGTAGCAGGGCCAGGATGAACACGATCAGAACCATTGCAAGGCCACCGATTTTCCGGGCGATGGTCCACTGAAAACGATTCTCACTGGTGATGCTTGGTTCTGTTGCCATTGTCACCTCCTGAAATGGGTAACATATAGGTTAACACTAAATGTAAAAATGATCAAATCATTATTTCTTTGAAGAATATCAAAGAAGTTTTAAATAACCGGAGTATCTTTTATGTTTATGTTGGTGACGAAATTCCCTTAGAATGATCGCGATGTTTTACTTCAAATTAGGGATAAGAACTATGTCTAATTCAGTTCGCGTAATAATTTTTTCCGTAGTTTTTCTGCTGACACTAGGAGTTGTGTCGGCGAAAGAAAGCTCAGGTTCCCAGGCAGAGGGTGAAAAGGCGTTTTCGCTGGGGAAGTACGAGGAGGCTGAAAATTTTTTCCGTGCTGTTCTCGAAAAGGAACCGGGTAATTTTATTACGCTGAAAGCCCAGGCCAACACCAAGATAAAGCTGAAAAAATACGCTGAAGCAGAAAAACTGCTGGATAAAATTCTTGCCATGCCGGTATCTACTGGCCGCAATATCCTGGTTTATGCCGAAGGCGAATCGGTACCTCTTGAGGCAGAGTTGGTGGATGAAAACGTAATGGCTGTGGACGAATCTTCAGAAGAGGACGAAGCATTCAGCCAGTTTATAAAAAAAGATGAAGTGGGACCCGTCCCGCATTACCGGGTGTTTCTAAAAAAAACCGGGAAAATGAAGCTATTTGTAAAAAGCCGAACCCGGCTCCAATACTCCGGAATTCCTGCGGCCACCCGTGAAAAAGTTGAGGCTTTGAAGGCCGAAGTGATGAAAAAATCTATTTCCATCAGCCAGGCAAAACCGGAGGAGGAAATGGTTGCAATACCTGGTGGATGTTTTCAGATGGGGAGCCGACTGGGCGATCCGGATGAACAACCTGTGCACAAGGTTTGCCTGTCGCCGTTTGAGTTGGAAAAGTATGAAGTGAGGCAAAAATTTTTCCAAACGGTTATGGGTTATAACCCCTCCCAATATGTTGGCGGGGACCTTCCCGTAGACACGGTGTCCTGGGAAGGGGCCAGAGACTATTGCGAAAAACTGGGGCTCAGGCTACCGACCGAAGCGGAATGGGAGTATGCGGCCCGCGGGGGAACACAGGAGGAATATTATTGGGGGAAAAATATAACCGGCAAGGAGGCGAATTTCTGTGACAGCACTTGTAATCTCAACAACCGGAACCCTAATTTGACGGATGGCTTTAAGAATTCTGCCCCGGTTGGATCTTTCCCGCCCAACCCGCTTGGACTTTATGATATGGCGGGTAATGTGAGCGAGTGGGTGCAGGACTGGATGGCTGTCAGTGAAAACTACTATTTGATGAGTCCAGACAAAGACCCACGCGGAGCCCGTCCGGAACTGAACGCTTGTAGCGGGGCGAATTGTGTTGGGTCCATTTCCATTACCTATAAGGTTTACAGGGGCGGGGCCTGGAATCAGTCCGTGTCAGCCATGAGATCGGCCAACCGCAAGGCCACACATTTCCAGCTCAAGCAAGATGGAACGGGTTTCAGATGCGCCAAGAGCACTCCCTAAATTAGTTTAGAGCGGAATACTAATAGTTTTTCTTCCGTCATTTCCATCATGCTGGGCAGGATTCCTCCAACGCCCAGACCTGAGGCTTTGCGTCCGCCGAATGGCATCCAATCGACCCGGAATGCGGTATGGTCGTTGATCATAACCGTGGCCGCGTTAATTCTTTTGGCGGTGTCCAGAGCGGTATCCACATTGCGGGTGATTACTGCGGCCTGAAAAGAGAAGGGTGTGAGGTTGGCTCTTTCTATGGCTTCCAGACGATCTTTGAACGAATAAATATTGACGACGGGTCCAAAAATTTCATGGGCGGAGACATTGGCCTCATCGGACGGATTGAGGATGACAGTGGGAGCGTAACAGGTGGTGCCGATTTTTTTTCCTCCTGTCAGTATTTTCGCGCCTTCATTTTGTGCTTCTTTCACCCATTGATCCACACGCTCTACTTCTTTTTCCTGAATCAACGGTCCCACTTCTGTTTTTTCATCGAGAGGGTCCCCCACCACAAGTTTCTCAGCCAGTTCGACCAACTTTTTTGAAAATGGTTCGACAATGCTTTCATGCACAAATACTTTTTGTACAGACACACAAACTTGTCCTGCGTGATAAAAACCACCTTTAGCCAGTAACGGCAGGGCATCTTCCAGGTCCGCGTCATGATCCACAATGACCGGGGCCGCCCCGCCATGCTCCAGAGCACAGCGAGTGCCTGGGGCCAGCTTGGAATGGAGTTTCCACCCGACTGCTCCCGATCCGATGAAAGTGAAAAACGCAACGCGAGCATCGGTCACCATTTTTTCTGCCAGAGAACTTTCGCAAACGATTGCCTGACACCATTCTTTGGGTAGTCCCGCTTCATAGAGACACTGCACGAGATTGAGACAGGAAAGAGGGGTTGCCCGTGCGGGTTTTACAATGACCGGGCACCCCACCGCTATTGCCGGAATCACCTGATGGACAATTAAATTGAAGGGGTGGTTGAAAGCACTGATAGCGGCGACCACACCAATGGGTTCACGGATGGTCAAAGCCATCCGGTTCATGGATGAAGCGGTCAGGTTCATGGGAATTTCATGTCCAGTCAACTGGCTGATCGACTGTGCCGCTTCACGGATACCCTGAACCGCTCTCGCAAGTTCGATGCGGGAGTCGACCAATGGCTTGCCGCCTTCTTCTGCCGCTTGCCTGGCAAACTCTTCGGCTTTGGCTTGAACCCGATCCGCAGTTTTTTCCAGTATCTCGATGCGCTGATGAGCGGGAAGGGCTTTGTCAGGATTCTTTGCCAGTTGATAAGCCGTTTCCAGAGCGCTCTCCACCTGGTCCGCATCATGCAGATCAATTTCAGCAATCAAATGACCATCGTAAGGGGAGTTTACCTTTAGTTGTTTAGCCATGGGGCCGACCTCGTTTAATTGGTGGACTACAGGATACAGGTTCTAGCGTTCAATTCCTCAATCAGTACTTTTTCATTTTCTGAATAATCTACCGGCACTTCGATAAGGTGCACTCCATTCGTATTCAGGCATTCTTTGAGAAGCTCGGGAAGCTGGTCGGTTGCTTTCAGGCGATGTCCTTTTGCTCCATAGGACTCGGCGTATTGAACGAAATCCGGGTTGCCGTAGTCCAAACCGAAATTTGGGAAGCCCATTCCCGCCTGTTTCCATTTGATCATTCCATAGGCGTCATCGCGGAGAATCATCACGACCAGATTTAACTTCAAACGGACAGCGGTTTCCATTTCCTGGGAGTTCATCATGAAGCCTCCATCGCCGCAGATTGCCATCACTTTTCTATCCGGGTAGACGATTTTGGCGCCCATCGCTGAAGGCAGTCCGGCACCCATGGTGGCGAGGGCATTATCCAGTAAAACGGTGTTCGGCATATAGGCTTTATAATTTCGGGCGAACCAGATTTTGTAGACACCGTTATCCAGAGCAATGATTCCATCGTCCGGCATGGCTTCACGAACCTGAGCGACGAGGTGCTGGGGAATGACCGGAAAACGGGCATCCTCACTTCTTTCCTTTAGATGTAACTCGACTTCGTCTTTGACCCGCTTAAAATAGCTGAAGTCCCAGTTTTCACATTTTTCCAGTTTGTCGGCCAGTTGGTCAATGGTTCCCGCGATGTCACCGACAACATCCAGCTGTGGAAAATAAACTTCATCGACATGGGCAGAAAAATGATTGATGTGTATGACCCGGGCTCCTCCCTCGACCATGAAAAACGGCGGTTTTTCGATGACATCGTGTCCCACGTTAATGATCAGGTCGGCGCGATCAATGGCGCAGTGAAGGTAGTCTTTGTTAGAGAGTGCGGCAGTACCCAGAAAGCAGGGATGGCTTTCATTCACTACCCCTTTGCCCATCTGGGTGTTGAAACAGAATATCCCGGTCTTGTTGATAAATTTTGTCAGAGCTTCACAGGTGCGGTTTCGGTTGGCTCCGGCACCAATGAGCAGAAGGGGTTGTTTTGCCGCGCGAATCATTTCCACCGCTCGGTCAAGTGCTTTGTCATCAGAGCGTGGTCTTCGGGTGGAAACGGTTTTGAAGGGGGTGGCAGAACACTCTTCGGCGGCGATATCCTCCGGCAATTCCAAATGAACTGCGCCTGGCCTTTCTTCCCGGGCAATGCGCATGGCTTCATGGACCAGCACAGGTATATTATTTCCATGCACAATTTGTTTGGTGAATTTGGTGAGAGGTTTCATCATTTCCACTACGTCGAGGATCTGGAAACGCCCCTGTTTGCTTTTCTTAATGGGTTTCTGGCCGGATATCATGAGAATGGGCATGGCCCCCAGTTGTGCGTAAGCCCCTGCCGTCACAAAATTAGTCACACCCGGACCCAATGTGGAAAGGCAAACTCCAACTTTTCCGGTCAGCCTGCCATAGGTTGCGGCTATGAAGCCTGCGGCCTGCTCGTGTCGGGTCAGAATCAGCTTAATTTTGGAACCTCTTAAAGATTCCAGAAAATCGAGATTTTCTTCTCCGGGAATACCGAAAATAAACTCTACCCCTTCTTGTTCAAGGGACCGGACAAAAAGGTCGGACGCTTTCATAGATGAATCTCCAGTTTCAGGGTCGGGATATAAGGGAAATCATTGGATAGAATCTACTTCATAATCCACTTAAGTTCAATGTCGATTAAGTAACGGGCTTCCTTACAACTAATATTTGGAGTTTGAGCAATTTGGAAAAAAGAAAGGCGGGAGCAGGATGCTCCCGCCTTTTATCGGTTTGTATCAGGAAGGGGGGTTATTTTCCCTGGCGGATGACTTTTGGGTTCTCAGCACCCTCAACCACCAAATGCCCGATAGCACCTTTGGCTACCCGGTAGATGCTGTGGTCAACCAGAGCATAGGTTCCCGGCGCATCAACCTTGAACTCGACAGCCGTTGCTCCGGCAGAAGGAACCAGAGTGGTTTGAATGTTCTTGCCAACTGCGCCGCCAAATCCGCCTTCGGTATAAACCTTGTCAAAGATTTCACCAATGATATGAAAGGAAGAAATGCTGTTGGGTCCGATGTTGCCGAAAAAGATTCTGATGGTATCACCGACTTTAGCTTTCAAGGCATTGCCACCCTGTAATCCAGTTGCATTGCCATTAAAGACGACATGGGTAGGGTGTTCATCGAGTCCCTTTTGGATATCAAATGCGGCGACACCATTTTCGGGATCGGAAGCAAAGAACTCGCTTTGCATGACATAAAATTCCTTATCAACCTTTGGAAGTCCGCCTTCAGGCTCAACCAGAACCAGGCCGTACATGCCATTAGAGATATGATCCACGATGGCACCCGCCGCGCAATGGTAGATGAAAAGTCCGGCCGCTTTGGCCTTGAAGGTGAAGACTTTTTCTTTGCCAGGATCCACCGTGGTGAACGCGGCACCTCCGCCAGGTCCATTTACTGCGTGAATGTCGATATTGTGAGGCTGGGTATTGCTTTTGGCGTTGGACAAATGGAATTCAATGCTGTCTCCCACGCGAAGCCTTGCCATAGGACCGGGAACGGTTCCGCCAAAACTCCAGAAACCATATTTTACGCCTTTAGCCAGTTCTCCAACGTATTCCTTGGCTTCCAAATTAATTACAACGGTATCCGCTCCGCGCTTTATGGCGGGAGGAACGTTGGGGGCAGAAGTCAGTTTCGCCGTGACTCCGGCCAAAGCCGAAGTTCCACCAAAACCAACAACCATTGCAAATATAAATAAAACACCCAAACCGAATTTTTTTCTCATTGCATCTCTCCTTTAGATTGAAAAATACTGCGGTTAATAAATGGACCTCTTTGCGAGATAATAAAAAATGCTGTATCCCAATTTATTCGGCAACCTGTTTCTAATTGCTCCAAGGAGCCGGAAAACCAATCTGAGCCCATTATAAAAAGCATAACACGATAAACAGATATATTTATCTTTTAATAGTCTAAATTTATGGTATATTGCTATGCATGTCAAGATAAAGTTGTTTACTGAAATGAGGTACTATGATTTCCCAGACTTCAGAATATGCTTTGCGGGCCGTGGTTTGTCTGGCCCAGAATCCGGATAAGCCCCATACCACGGCGGAAATCGCCAGGTGGACCAAGGTTCCCGAACATTATCTATCCAAGGTTATGCTGGCCCTGGCCAAGCATGAGGTGGTTTATTCCAAAAAAGGTTTGCACGGCGGCTATGTGTTGGCGCACGACCCGGAAAGCCTCCCTTTGCTGAATGTGATCAACGCAGTGGACCCTATCAAGCGGATAAAAAGTTGCCCCTTAAAGTTAAAAACCCACGGTGCGAACCTTTGTCCCTTGCATAAACAGATCAACGATGCGATTGGCACGATAGAGGAAACGTTTCGAACCTCGACGATTGCCATGATTCTGAATGAGCCCACTCAAAGTATTCCGCTTTGTGAATCCGGTAAAATATAAACATTAACCTGCTAATTATGATTTCTGTGTTTTTTTCTATTATAATTGCGGGGGCGGTTTTTTGCCGACAGGTTATGCAGATCGAACACTGATGTTTCAATTTACCGGGGAGAGAATAAAATGTCTGAGGATTCAGAGCAGGGTGCAGTAGATCAGGAAGAAGCTATCCAGGAAAACATGTTTCAGTTGTCTGCCCTCATTGCGTTATTGGAGCAGAAGGGGTTGCTGACGCGCCAGGAAGTTTTGGATGAAGTGCAGGGGCTAAAAAACAGAGGGTCCAGATAAGAGCCGCCCATGGCCAAAAGTAATTTTTAGAGGTGCCCTTAAGATGTGCTGAATTTATGGACATAATATTTAGCGACATCTTTTATCGACAGGACACCGGCGACATCATCATTTTCTTTGACAATTAAGTGGCGAATATTTTTTGTCTGCATCTTAAGAAAAGCCGCCACCATGGATGATTCGGAATCTATATAAAGCAGGTCTCTTGTCATCACTTTGGAAACAAGGGTGCTACCGGGTGACTCATTTTGGGCCACCACCTTTTTCAGCAAATCCGCTTCGGTAAAAATCCCGATATAATCCTTCCCATCGATGACCAGAATAGCACCCACCTCATGTTTTTTCATTCTCTTAACGGCATCGAATACAGACATACTTGCTCTGACATAAATGGGAGGAGGATTTAAAAAATCTTTGACTTTGTCCATGCTATGTTCTCCCCAGAACTTGACTCAACTATTCATAATATTTGATATTTTTTTGCTTTCGATTATTCCATTTAAAATGATTGGAAAACAATTTAGAAAACAGAAAAATCAGCTCTGAAACGGTAACGCTCTGAGGGAGAGGTGGCAGGAGGGCTACAAAACTTTTTGGGCTATGTCAGAACACGATCAAGGGTTTTCAGGAGCCCCCCAATTGAGGGGGGTGTAGAAGTTGAATAAGGCGAGTTTTATTATGCGGTTGAAAAATTAGTTTTGTCAGGCGGGTTGTAAAAAATTCCGCACAATATTTTTTACATTTATTGTGTCCACCACAGAGTTGTTGGTGATGATTGTTCCCAGTAGATTCGAACTTGCACGCTTTGAGTCGATGTTGCCCTGAACAATATCCAGGATACTTTCTACCATCAGGCCCAGGCTTTTTCCTTCGTGGGTATGCACCACCACTTCAAGGGTGTCACGGGTTTCCTGACACCGCATATTAAACAGTTTGGGAATATTTATCAGGGGCATTATTTCATTACGATACTGGATCACCTGCTTTTCCCCGGAAGTTTCGAGGTCAGACCTTTTCACTTCTTCCAGGCGTGCAACATCTGCAAGTCGGATGGCCATTCGTCGTTTATTTCCCAAGCTAACGATCAGCATGTCTTGATCCTCCCCATCTTTACCCTGCGAAGAGGACACAGAATCTAAAAGTTTATTCCGTGAATCTTTACCTGAAACCAGTAAGGCATTTTGAGCCAGTCCCATCACATCCAAAATAAGAACGACTTCTCCATCGCCCATGATGGAGACTCCGGAAAACACTTGAATGCCCTGCAAAAGGGTGTCCAGGGTTTTGACAACAATCTCTTCGTTGTTATGAATTTTGTCTACCACCAGACCAAATTGGTTGTCATCTGCCTGGAGCACCACCATATTCAATTCGGTGCGGTGTTCACCGCTGTTTTTAAGAATCTTGTTGAGTTGAATCAGTGGCAGTAAATTTCCTCGCAACCGATAGAACTGGCTTCCAGCAATTTCCTCAGTTTGCTGAAGGCTCTTTTCCCCTTGCAGGTGTATCAACTCTCTAATGCTTATCTGGGGAATGGCAAAACGGTTTGGACCGCTGGAGACAATCAGTGCGGGAATAATGGCAAGTGTTAAGGGGATTTTTATTTTCAGGGTGGTGCTCTTTCCGGATTGAACCTCGATATCCAGAGAGCCGCCAATTTTTTCGACCAATTCCCGAGTCTGTGTGAGGCCGTTTCCCTTTGCTGATTTTATCAAGCTGTTTTGGGTCAGGGAAAACCCTTCCGTAAATAGAAGCTTTCCGCAGTCCCTGTCATTCAAACTCTCCGCCTGCTCGGGAGTGATGTGTTTTTCATCCACGGCCTTGTTTTTGATAGCCTGAAAATCCACACCACGGCCGTCATCCTGGACTTCGATATGTATCTGTCCGCTTTGATTGAAGGCTCGGAGCCGAATGACTCCTTCTTCCGGTTTTCCCAGGTTTCGGCGTTCCTCAGCGGTTTCAATGCCATGCACGATGGCATTGCGGATAATGTTCATCAGGGGATCCTGGATTGCTGTGATCAGGGATTTGTCCAGGTCTGCATCCTGCCCTTCCATTTCCAGGCGAACTTTGTTGCCGCAGTTCAGGGAAAGATCCCGAACCATGCGGGGCAGTTTGCCCCAGACATTTTTAATGGGTTGCATCCGGGCTTTCATCACGGTTTCCTGAAGTTCGGTGGTCACACGGTTGAGGCTTTGCGAGGTTCCCTGAATGGTTGAATCGGTTTGGCTCTGAACAATGCGGGAAAATTGGTTGCGGGCAAGAACCACCTCCCCAACGAGATCCATCAAAGAATCAAGGAGTTCAACATCGACACGAATGTTTGTGTCCTCTGACTTATCATCCTTGGCATCGGGGGTTTGCTGCTTGTCATCTACTGGCGGCGAACTGGAATCACTCTGGTCCGGTGCATTGCTTGCCAGATTCTCGGTTTCTCCTTTTTCCAGCCGGGCCAGAGTCTTTATCAGGGCAGAATAATCGGCACTGCCTTCATGTCCATCTTTTTTAAGGCACGCGACTGTTTTCCACACCGCATCCATCATTTTCAGCAGAGTGCTGACCATGTCTGGCCTCAGTGCCAGTTCCTGGTCCCGTAGTTTTCCCAGAAGATTTTCACCGGAGTGAGTGATCGATTCCAGTTTGTTGAGTCCGAGCAGACCGCAACTGCCCTTGATGGTATGGAGATCGCGAAAGATTTCTGCAAGGCAATCCGTGTCAGAAGGATTTTGTTCCAAAGCCACGAACTGGCGGTCCAGTCGAGTAAGAGTTTCGGAAATTTCTTCCAGAAACTCCGCGATATATGAAGCGTCTTCAGTCATGGCGGTAACGGTTCTACAGTCTCCGCATAATGCTGAATACGGAGCTTTTATTTATGATGATGGCACTATTTATTATAAGGACTACAGAGAAAAAATCCTAAAAATGTTCGCGCTCCTCATGCCGAGGGTGATTTTTAGAAAGCCTTGAAAATGTTCAAGTGAGAATCGCATCTATTTTTTTCAGGAACTGCGGAATGTTGATGGGTTTGACAATATAGTCGGTAAAACCCGCATTCAAGCAGGATTTAATATCCTTTTCCAGGGCATTTGCGCTGACGGCCACTATGGGAAGGTTGCGAGTTTTTTCAATACGTTTCAGGGCTTTCATGGCTGTAATACCATCCATGCCGGGTAAATTGATATCCATCAATATCAGGTCGACATCGAAGGTTTTAGCCAAATCAATCCCCATTTCCGCCTGCGGCGCAGAGATCAAATCGAAATTCCCGTTGATATTTAAAACTTGTTCCATAAGCTTTAAATTGTCCGGGTTATCTTCCACATAGAGAATAGTGTATTTTTTCCCAGCTTTCTGGGGAGGGATCTCGGGCTTGCTCAGTCCGGCTACGGGGGCTTTTTTCTCAGTCGGTGTTTCCAATACGTCCAGTTCAATATAAAAGGTACTCCCTTTTCCCACGGTGCTTTTCAGGCCGATAGTCCCACCCATCAGTTCAATGAGTTCTTTGGCGATGGTCAGTCCTATGCCGGTGCCAATAATTCCGGTTTTGTCGGCGTCCAAGCGGTTGAAGGGTTGAAAAAGAGAAGCTTGCATTTCCTCCGATATGCCGGGGCCGGTGTCCGCAACATTTATCCTGAGTTTTTTGCCGTCCTTTTTGATAGAGAACGCCACTGTGCCGTTTTCAGTATTGTATTTGATGGCGTTTGAAATCAGGTTGAGCAGAACCTGTTTCAAACGCGACCGGTCGGTCTGGCAATAAACTGGCTCGGTGGCTTCATTGATAAGACGGACATGGTGTTCATTGGCAATGGGCTGATTGAGAGCGAGAAGTTCCTCCATCAGCGAAGAGAGCTCCACAGACTCCATTGAGAATTTTATCCTGCCTGCTTCAATTCGAGCCAGGTCCAGAATTTCATTGATCAGTTCTAGAAGGTGTTTCCCGGATTTGTAAATCCGGGTTGCGCTCTCCGTGGGCTCGATATTTTTGGAGAGGTCTGGGTCCATAATGAGTAATTGTGAAAAGCCCATAATAGAATTAAGCGGAGTGCGCAGTTCGTGGCTCATTTTTGCCAGGAATTCGGATTTGGCCTTATTGGCTTTTTCAGCGGTTTCACGGGCATAGATAATCTGTTTTTCCGATTCGATTCGCTGGGAAATATCACGCACCAATGCGACAAAAAGTTGTTCAAATTTTATTTCCTGACTGTTGCCTTCCGGAGAGAAATTGATCTTGCTGATTGCCAGTTCCAAAGGAATTTTATTGCCACTTTTATCGACGCCCTCTACTTCGAAGTTTTTTCCTCTTACGTGGGAGTTGTTGGAACCGGGATGACCTTCGAAATAATTTTGTAGTTCTTTGCTATTCGCAGAAGAGATAAGGTTCTCGAAGTTTTTTCCAATCACATCAAATGAGGAGTGACCAAATATTTTTTCTGCCGCAGGGTTGAAAGATCGGATCACTTGATCACGACCAATAACGATCAGGCCATCCAGCATGCTGTCCATCAGAGTCGAAAGATGGATTTCTTTTTTTGCTATCTGGTTGATAAGCAGGTCTTTTGCCTTGAGCAATTTCCTCGTTTGCAAATGAGTATTGACTCGGGCCAGTATCTCCTCGGAGCGGAATGGTTTGCTGATATAGTCCACGGCACCCAGCGAGAACCCTTTTGTAAAATCTTCCTCCCTGGTGAGAGCGGTGATAAAGATAACTGGAATGTTTTTCCAGTGGTCATTTCCTTTAAGTTTCCGGCAGGTTTCAAATCCGTCCATGACGGGCATCATGATATCCAGTAGGATTAAATCCGGAGGATCCGTAGAAACCAGTTTAAGAGCGACTTTGCCATTGGGTGCTACGGAAATATTGAGGCCCGTGTGGTCCAGGGTTTTACGTAAGACATCCAGGTTCTGGGGTGTATCATCAACGAGAAGAACTTTCATTCCTTCCAATCCCTCAAAAGCAAATGCATCCGGGTCAGAACCTTTTTTCGATAAAATTTTGACCAGGGTTTGAGTCAACTTCTCCGGAGACAGCTCATCCTTGGATAGAAAAGCATCCGCACCCGCTGTTAAAACCTCTTTTCCAATAGAACCTTTGTCATAGGCCGATATCATCAACACTGGCAGGTCAGGGTAGACAGATTTGATCGGTCGAAGAACATCCAATCCAATCGAGTCGCCCAGGATATAATCGAGGATGACGCAGTCAAATTTTTTCTGGCCTAAAGTGACGAGAGCACTTTCTACGCCTTCGGCTTCGCTCACATCGGCGTTAAAGTCAGCGGTCTTGATGAGCGACTTAAACAAAGTGCGAAATTCTTTTCGGTCATCGACAATTAAAATTTCAAACATATTTTTGATTCCAGTATTTCGCAAAAGTTCGCGAAAGAAAAAACCTGTCCTTCGATATACCTCTGCGGGGCAAGAAGGCAATGGTCAAATATCACTAGCTCAGGACGACAAAATGGTTATTACTCTAAGCCTGTCGAAGCGCGAATCGATTTGGACCCCAGACTCGAGTTTTAAATCGGAACTCCAGAATAAATAATCCGGTCTATCTATATTATGATCGTGGCGAATTAAGCAGATTGCAAGTTTTAAGTGGGGTGGATAGGTGATTTCCGGGCGGGGGGGGGTAAAATCAGTCCGTCTGGCTTTCCGGGAGAGTGATTATAAAGGTGGTGCCTTTTTGTAGGGTACTGCGAACGGAGACCTTACCTTTGTGTCGCTGAACTACCTTATGACAGATGGCCAGGCCAATTCCGGTTCCTGCGTAAGTGCCTCTGCCGTGCAGTCGCTCAAAGGGTTTAAAAATGCGCTCGAAATATTTTTCGTTAATTCCTATCCCGTTATCCGAGACTTCAATATTCCAGGTTTTCTCCCTCTCGTCATAAGAGCTGGTCAGGTTGACAACAGGGGGTACATCCGGACGATGATATTTAATGGCGTTGGAAATCAGGTTTTGAAGAACTTTTGAAATCTGGATGGAGTCTAATTCAAGGGTAGGCAATGTATCAACCTGAATGGTGGCGTTGTTATTTTTAATTTGCAGGTCCAAATCTTCCAGAACCTGTTTGGTCAATTTTCCCAGGTCCGCCAATTTGTAAGGTCTGGGGATGGATGTGACTCTGGAGTATTCCAGAAGGTCATCGATATAATTTTTCATTCTCTCGGCGGCATTTTGCATTCGTTCCAAATAATCTCTGGCGTTTTCACCCATTTTTGATGACTGGTCTTTCAGCCGATTTCCAAAGGTTACAATTTTCCGTAGTGGTTCCTGTAGGTCGTGAGACGCTAGATGGGCAAAATCCTCAAGGTCCTTGTTGCTCCGTTGTAACTCCAAGGCATAAAACTCAAGCTTTTTTTCCGAGTCCTTTTGCCGGGTGATATCTATAATAAAACCCTCCAAAGAATCCAGCTCTCCCGATGAGGAGTAGATGCCCAGTCCCTGTTCCCAGACCCATTTCAGTTCTTCCGAGGCGGTGAGTATGCGGTAGGTTATTTGATAAGGCTTTTTTTCTGCCAGGGCTTTTTGGACCTCGCGCCAAACCCGTTCTTGATCGTCCTGATGTATGACATCTTTTCCAAATAAAACTTCTTGATTCAGAAATTTCTGGGCTGAGTAGCCGGTAAGCGTGTAGCACTGGAAGTTGACATAAACCAATGTCCAATTTTCGTCATTTTTGCAGGAATAAATCATTCCTGGTAAATTGCTCACCAGATTATCAAGAAACCGCCGACTTTTTCTGAGTTCAAAGCCGACCTCTTCTACTTTCTTACTTCGCTCTTCAACTATTTTTTCCAGCTTTTCCTTTTGCTCTTCAATGACCTCCTGGGAGCTGGCAAAACTTCTTGACAAGGTTTCAAAAAACTGTGAGACCACTCCTATTTCATCATTTGAATGTGTTTCCAGTTTTTGATTTGTGAGTTCACTTATTCTTCCACCTACCATCAATGTCTCTACATGCTTCACCGATTGTGCAACTTGCAGAATGGGTCTTACCAGGTAGTGACGGAGAAGGAAATATCCCATGCCGGTTAAGATCAATATTAAAATTCCAAGCTTGAAAATCATGGGCTCAACCAGGCGGGTCGCAGTGGCAGTGATTTCATGCAGGGGTTTCACGATGACAAGTTTCCAATAGGATTTTGGAACATGAAACAGATAGCCAAGGGAGGGTTGGCCTAAAACCAAATCATTTTCCATTGCAAATGTTTTAAGCAATTTTGTTTTCCGGGTTCTGTCTTTTAAGGGATCCAGAATAACCGCTGTGATGAACTCCGCTTCTTCCCGGTTGATCTGGTAGCTGGCGGCATCGATTTTTTCAGCCAGAGAGGCAGAATAGTCATGAGATTTTCTGGCGTCTTCTAAAATAGTCCGGTTCATTTTAGAAACCACGTTTGCAAGTGGCTGAAACAAAGGTTGTTTGCTGGCAAACTCATTAACCGTCAGGAATTCTTCCGAGCGGTTGCCGTTGTCATCCGTGGTGATGGTTTTTGCGCTTTTCCCGGCTTTGGGAAAGGCGATGAACTTTCCATTTCTATCCAATAGAACGGCATAGCCTCCGGTTAGTTTCTGCAATTCCAGCATGGATTCTTCAATGCCTTCAAGCTTGAGGTCCACTGTTACCGTGCCAGTAAGCTGTCCTTTTTCAAAGGTGCCAACGGTGCAGGTCGTCATCGGTTGAAAGGAATAGGGGTCCATGTAAGATTTGCTCCAGAAACAACGTCCGGGGCCGGTATGACGCACAACCACATACCACTCTTCGTTGTGGTAGCCTTTTCCCCCAGGGTCGTTATAGTCGTCATAATATTTGAATGTGCCGTTCGGACCTCGGCCCCAGAAAAAGCTTCGCCTTATAACGTCTTTTTTAAACTGGTTCGGTTCCGGCCATATTCCGCCCCCGGCTACCTGGTTGTCTCCGTTGAAGTCATAGATTTCAGGGAATGTTTCGAGATAAATCTTTTCATCTTTAGGAAGAAGTGAGGTGAGAGTGGCGATGGTGCGAACCAGGGAAGCGATTTCAGCGGAGCGTCCGCTTAAAATTTCTACGGCATTATCCCCGGTTTGCTCAATGAGTTTGGAGGATTCTTCGAGAACCTGTTTTTTGCCAGTGGTGTTGACTACCCAAAGGGCTCCAAGCAGTAAGCCCCCGGCAATACATACCAGGGCCGCTGTTCCCTTGAATCCCAGACTATGGAGCCAAGCCACTTTTTTATAAGGCATAGGTGCTCTACTCTTAAATGGTCATGGTCCGTCTATTAGCCCCAAACAGCGCAAGAGGCAATAGGTATGATGAAACTGGCGAGTAAGTATTATATTACATTTCTAGAGTTTATTTTTATCTGGTTATTGAGAAACCTGGGTTTTCCGCCCTCCAAAAAAAATCCTATTCGAGATAAGTTTCAGCGCCAGAAAAGGAGAGGTTGCTTTTTCAGTGCTACAAGGAGGTTGCTGTAGTCGTCTGTCCAGATAACTTTTTGAGGTTTATTATCCGGCCAGGGTGTGGAGGATTTTTTCAGGTTTTCATCATTAAAGAATTGCTCGTCATTCGCAACGAGAACCCACTCCGACCTCGATGAACTCAACTTGTCTGGCTCAACCTTAATGGATAGCGCCTTTTTCCCGAACAATTGAGCGAGGTTTCGAATTACAGGGGACAGGTCGAGGTAGGCATTGGAAATATGCAGTGCCAGGATTCCATCTGGTCTGAGATGTTTCCAGTACAGAGAAAATGCTTCTTTGGTCAGCAAATGGACGGGAATTGTATCGTTGCTGAAAGCGTCTACGATGAGGATGTGAAAATTGTGCCCGCCCGTTTTTTTAAATTCTCGCTCCAAAGAAATCCTGGCATCACCTAAAATGATTTCGTAGTCCGCCTTGCAGTCCTGAAGATAATAAAAATAGTTTTTAGCGGCTTTTACAACTGCGGGATTGATTTCATAAAAGCGCAAAACATCTCCGTGAGCGGCATAGGTGGCAATGGTTCCGGCTCCAAGTCCGATCGCTCCTATTCGTCGGCCTTCCACTTGGTTATAGTGCCTGGCGGCCATATCGACTCCACTCTTGGGTCTAAAATAAAGAGTCGGCAATATTCTGTGTTCCGGGTCCATTACCTGTTCGCCATGTATGATTTGGCCATCCATTAAAGAGCGTACCACGGCCCCAGCTTGATTCTTTGCCTCGGTAATATGCAGGCGACCATAAGTTTCGATTATTAGCGATATCATTGCTTTCAAAAATATACATGGACAGACCCAGGAGGAAAACGAATCCAACCCCTCCCGTTCGCCAGAGTAATTTTGTGGGCCGACGATTTTTAACAGGAGGCTTCAAATTAACGGGCTCTCGAAAACTGCATATTCCTGCCAATAGATAAACTCCAAACAAACCGAGAGGATATTCCCAGTACCGGTTAAACAGGTTTGGTGCCGCAAGGTTAACAAAAATGCTTCCTAAAGCTCCCCCCAGGGCAATCATGAGATAAAAAAACGTAAGATATTTTGGGGAAGGTTTAAGGCGGGCAAGTTCACCGTGACATATCATGCAAGCGGCAAAAAGAACAATCGAATATAGAGCGATCTGGCTAATCAGGCCGTCCAACTTCCCTATGTGCAGAACAAAAACTGCAGGGAAAAAGCTCAAGCAGAAAATGGTTATCCAGAAACCCCGGACATACCATCTCTCGCTCTCAAAACAAAGTATGAAGGTGACAAGATAAAGGCTTAAGGGAAGAATCCATAGGAAGGGGACCGGGAAAATATTTTGAGTCAGTTCATTTGTGCTCGCCAATAAAACGATCACTCCGCAGGCAGAAAGGGCAAGCCACAGAAAAATACTGCCAGGCTCGGTTTCAGGCTGGTGGACAAGTTCTTCAGCAGGCTCGGACGGGTCTGCCTGCCGATACACGCGGGCCGCACACCACCCTACGGCAATTGCATACAGGATGTACCCCACCGACCAGGATTTTATCTGAACATCGAGCCCTAAGAAAGGTTCTACTAAAAATGGATAGGTGAGCAACGCCAAAAGGCAGGCAAAGTTGGATAGCGCAAAAAGCCTGTAGATAGATTTATCAGAACGCTCGCTGGCAAACCACCTTTGAAGAAGAGGTCCCGTGGAGGAAACCAGAAGGAAAGGACCCCCTATGGTAAAGAATAGCAATAATACAATTCGCAATTCGGGGTTATGGGAATCTATCGGTTTCCAGGTCTCCGCTGGAGTAATGGGCAGGGCGATAAATGAGCACGCCAAAAAAAAGAGATGAAAAATGACCTGTTTTTTCTGCGATAAATATTTGGTTAAAAGGTGCGCATAGGTATACCCGCCCAGGAGAAAAATCTGGAAAAAAAGCATGCAGAGGGTCCAAACTGAGGCACCACCGCCGAACCATGGAAGAATGTATCTGGCGACAATGGGTTGAACCTGAAATAGAAGAAAAGAACCGAGAAAAATTGCTGTGGAATATCTTATCCAGCCCAACTTTTTGGGGTCGTCTGTTCCCAGTGCTTTTAAATCTGGGGTTGAAATTATGGATGCCAAATTTTTTCCCCCTGAGTTTTCCCTTAAGGAAAATTTTTCTGATAAAGGAATATTTTGGAAAAGCAAACCCATCCAAAACTCTACAAAACGGAATCTGGTTTCGCGATGCCTGTCATAAAATAAAGAGATACATTACACTTCATGGTAAGGAGGGTAAGGGGTAGGTGTAAACTGTAGGAACTATAATTTTTATATAGTAGTTTTTACTACGGTCAGCGGGGTGTTATTCGTGCGACACACGACCATGTTGGAATTTGGAGGGGTTCCAGAAAAAGATAAAACATTTCAGGGTTCGATCAGCCCATGAGTGATGGCGTAATGCATTAACTGGGCGTTGTTGGATATGTCCATTTTTGTCAGTATATTGGATCGATGAGCGAAAACCGTTGATACACTCAGGCCAAGTTCTTCAGCGATTTTCGAAGGGGTTTTTGCTACAGCGAGCAAACGCATTATCTGGAATTCGCGGTCGGTAAGAGTTTCATGGGGTATTTTTTGAAAATTTTTATCAAAATTCAAAAGTACTTGTTCAACGGTTTCCGGACTAAAAAACTTCTTTCCGGCGGCTGCCTGATGCACCGCCTCAATTAAAACGGCGGGTGGACTTTCTTTAGTCAAATATCCGGAAGCCCCTGCTTTTGCCGAGCGTAACGCATACTGTTCCTCGGGAAACATGCTCAACATCAGCACCGGGAGTTGAGGGCACTCCTGTTTTATCTTTTTTAAAACATCCAGCCCGTTTTCACGGGGCAGAGAAATATCCAGAAACACGACATCCCAGTGAGCTTCTTTTATTTTCCTCAAAGCCTCGTTGCCCTCTGTGGCTTCGCCTGAAACCACAATATCGGAAGTTTTGGAGAAGACAAGGTTCAGTCCCTGGCGAAAAACGGGGTGATCGTCAATAATTAGAAGTTTTATTTTTTTCATTTCAACCTAGTTCTGGTTTTGCCGAGGCGTTCTCCAGCGGAATATGTACCACGACCTCGGTCCCTTTTCCGGAAGTTCCCTTGATGAAAATTTCGCCGCCCCAGACATACGCCCGTTCCCGCATTCCAATTAAACCAAACGAATCCTTTGCGTTTATCTGGCGCTCGGAAACTCCCTTGCCGTTATCCACGATGGTCAAAACCAAACACCCGCTTTCCTGGGTTAAGCTCAGGCTCACTTTGCTTGCGTTGGCATGGCGGACAATATTGGTCAATGTTTCCTGAAAAATACGAAAAACCGTTACGGCTTTATCCAACTCCAGCTTACTGTCATCATAATCCAGATGCAATTCGCATTGAATCCTTGTTCTCTTTTCAAACTGCCTCATCTCCCATTCAACAGCTTCCAAAATGCCGAGGTTGTCCAGAATGAAAGGCCGCAGTTCCCCGCTCACTTTTTTCACCGTTTGGATAGCGCCATCGATATGGCTTAATATGCTGGGAAAAATTTCTGGTTCCAGTTCCGAGTCTTTCGGGAGACCCTCTTCCAGCAGGGAAATCTCCAGTTTTAAAGTGGTCAGCACTTGCCCCAACTCATCGTGGATCTCTCGAGCTACGCGGAGTCTTTCTTCCTCGCGCACGGATTCAAGGTGGGCGCAAAGCTCGCGCAGTTGTTTCTCCGAAGCCTTCACCTGCGCAGTTGTTTTTTCAATTTCTTCCGCCTGCTTTTTGTAGGCGACACCCAGGAACGCAGTTCCCCAAATAACCGCTAATGCGAGGCAACGATTTGAAAGGACTTTCCACATTTCTCCACCAGACGGAGACAAGGCTAGTCCGAGGAGAGTAAGGACCGTGCCGGCGAAGGCGGCGAGATAAAAGAACTTTTTATGTGGTGCCCACCAGGCCAAAAGCACCAGGAAAAGATAAGGAACCCCGGCCGCAACGCCAAGAGGAAGAAGCAAGTCTATCCAAAAAATCACAAAAGCCAGTAGGCCGCCTGTGAGAATGTGGAACTTTTGGGTGAGCAAGTCCGGTGGACGAGTCTCGTCTGTTTTATTGTTCGTGGAAATAAAAAAACTCGGAAGGGTTTTCAATCTCATGACCACACCAGGCCCTCATGAAACAATTTTTCAGAGTAGAGTTTATTAAATCCCAAGTACTCCGATTATAAAGCTTTCATGGTAGCAGAGGAGCTTGTTTACTACAAACTTTTCAAAAACGCTACTCTGGTTGGCCCCAACGGAACCCGGGCTACGCCGGAGGAGGAGCCTTATGAAACTCAATTTTTCCGGTGATTTGACTGCATTTTGACTGCATCAGGGGCTGAAGTTCATTCAGCCTAAATTCGGCTGATGGCGAACATCGAAGAGTTACGACGGCAGATTGACAGTGGCGCACTTTCAATAGAAGGAAGCAATCCCTCAATAGAGACAGGCATAATTAAAAACAATTCCGGTGCTAGATTTGAATATACCAGTGCTCATGGCTGGGATATTTTATCTTCTCATCATGGCTCAAGGCGAGTAGCTGTTTCATTTCCAAAATAGAAATTAATAAGGTCTGAAGACTACAAGTCAAAGGAAAGAAAAAAAATAACGACAGGAAGGATAAAGGTTTATCTAGGGCCTAAGCGGAAATTGAGATACCTCCTCAACTTGCAACCCTGTTGTTTGGTGGATGAGATGAATCACACTCGCATCCATCATCTCCATCAATGGTCCGGGATACAATCCAATACATAATACGAGGATAGCCAATGGAATCAGCGTAGCCAATTCCCGATTCGATAAATCTGGGAGCATTTTGGCGGCTTCTGTCTTTGGCTCTCCCAACGCCACCCTTTGGATCATCCACAGCATATAGGCGGCAGCTAAAACAATACCGCCCATAGAGATAAGGACTATGGCAAAGTTGACATAGGAAGTTCCTACTAAGACTAAAAATTCGCCAATGAAGTTACAGGTGCCTGGTAGCCCAAAGGCCGCGACTGAAAACAAAAAGAACAATGCAACAAATCTTGGCATAGGTTTATGCAAGCCGCCGTAGTCAGAAATCTCTCGACTGTGAGTGCGGTCGTACAATTGTCCAACAGCAATAAATAAGGCGGCTGTAGTAATCCCATGATTAAACATTTGCAAGACGGCCCCTTGGATACCCTGGCTATTGAACACAAAAATTCCGAGAGTAACAAAACCCATGTGGGAAACTGAAGAATAGGCCACGAGCTTTTTAAGATCTGACTGCGCCAAGGCCAGATACCCGCCATAGATAATGGCTGTGACCGATAACCACAAAATATAGGGTGCGAAATTTGCCGAAGCCTCTGGAAACATGGGCAAGCAAAAACGCAAAAACCCGTATCCCCCCATTTTCAACAGAACCCCAGCCAGAATCACACTGCCAGCCGTAGGGGCTTCGGAGTGTGCGTCAGGGAGCCACGTATGAAAGGGAACCATTGGCATTTTTATGGCAAAAGCCAGAAAGAACGCCAGGAATAACCAGAACTGTGTGCTGGAAGAATAAGTTTGTTCAGATAACACCAACAGATCGTAGGTATGTCCCCCATTAAGGTAAACACCCAATATTCCCACCAGCAGCAGTAAGCTTCCTGTTAGGCTGTACAAAACGAATTTAAGCCCAGCCGCAATACGATTCGGCCCCCCCCAGAGAATAATCATGAAATACATGGGAATCATTGTAAGTTCCCACAACATGAAAAACAGGAAAAGATCCAGGGCGGTAAAGACCACAATCATGGCGCCTTCAACTAACAAGATCAGCGAGAGAAAGGCCCGTACTCGTGTTGTAATTCCCGTCCACGAACAAAGGACACAGAGTGGACAAAGAAGTGTTGTGAGTATCACCAAAAGAATACTGATGCCATCAACACCAACCGCATACTGAATATTAAACGTGGGCATCCATTCCATGCGTTCCACGAACTGCATGCCTTGCTGGGTGGAATCAAAATTCCTCCACAGTACCAGCGAAAGGAAAAACTCCACGATTGTGATGCCGAAGGCAATTCGTCGGATAAATTTTTCATCGCTCACAAATGCCAGAATGACGATTCCTAAAAAAGGAACGGCAATCATCCAGCTAATCAGATGATCCATCAATATAGCCATAAAAACCTCAGTCCTACGAAAGGAACAAACTCTTGGTTTTTCAAGTTAGCGCAAGAATAAAAACGTAAAGCTATTCGCAACCAGTCCCATTTTTTATAACAGGGATACAAATCGGTAGCTCATTATAGCAAGATATACAATAGACCAATCATCGCCACCAACCAAAATATCATTACTAATATTTGATGTTGGATGGTACGGGATTCCATCTCTTGCAGTAATTGCCCAGCGGCATTAGCTTGCTCTGCTACTAGCCCTACTTTCCTCCCCAAAAAACGAATATCAATAACTCGCCACAACCATCTTGCAAAATACACAGAATAAGTTGCGATAGAATAGGTGAAACGATCTATAACCCTTATATCAATATTTTGCCACAACCAACGTGAGAACTGGATGGTTGGGGTTACCAGATAGGCATCATAGATCTCATCAAAATACCCTTTATTCCAAAATAGGACATACAGTTGATTGCTTCTCCCATTTGCTCTGGAGACCTGATGTTGAGATCGAACCTGTTTTGAGTATGCATAGACCCACCCCGCGACTGACACGCCAAGAGCAACCACGAGCCAAAAAGGAAAGCCCTGCTCGACGGCACCTTCGCCCAACGTGACTCCTGAAAAGGTCAAAGCCGGAGCAAGAAAGTTGGCGAACCAACTCCAAAACAGAGTCATTAGCCCACCTAAAACAACCGTAGCCAGAAAAAGACCCGTTAAAATGGGGCCATTTAAAAGCTGTGGCCGAACAGATTGCGTCTCAAAACTATCCTGTCCCGAAGTGGGCCAGTACGTTTTTGGACCGTGAGCAAAAAGTGAGGTGACACCTTTATAAAGATATTGAGAAGCCACAAATACCGTGATCAAGCCAATGACTTTGAATCCAATTGTGGCAGAAACAAACCCCGTGACCCCCCACAAATATTCATACGATCCGGAAAACAGCACTAACGGCGGGAGTAACGCCAATACCAAGGCCCCGCCATATAAGATCCCCATGCCCTCAGAGACAGGGTGTTCATGCTCGCCATGCCCAAGGCCCCGTTCTACTGATCGCAACGCATTTCCGGTAGATAGAAAAAAGAACGCTTTGTAGCACCCATGGGCAAGAAGGTGGAAGATCGCAACTGCAAACGCGCCCAAACCACAGGCCATAACCATGAACCCGATTTGACTGATTGTGGAATAGGCCAAAATCTTTTTGATGTCCGATTGAGTCAAGGAAACTATTCCAGCAAATACAGCGGTAGTGGCACCAATAAAGAAAATAAACGTCATGGCGTACGGAGAAAGTATAATCAACGGACTCAATCGCACTAACAAAAACGGACCCGCATTCACCATAGTAGCCGCATGAATAAGCGCCGAGACCGGAGTCGGAGCTTCCATCGCCCCGGGTAACCACACGTGAAACGGTATTTGTGCTGATTTTCCCATAGCCCCTATAAAGAGGAAGAAGGGAATGACCGTCACAGGATAGATATGCAGATCCAAGCCCATCCACCCTAAAATATTAATGGTATGGTCCTGCATGCCTTCAGCCTGAGCAAGTATTGTCTGGATATCGAGTGTGCCGAAGGTAAAAAAGGTTAGAATGATGCCAAAACTGAATGCGACATCCGCGACTGAGTTAACGAGAAAAGCTTTGGTGGCCGCCCGGCAAGCTGAAGGTCGTTTTGCTGCGTGAGAAATTAACAGATAGGAACAGATTCCCATGACTTCCCAACTGATCAACGTCAGCAAAAGGTTGCCACTCATGACCAACAAAATCATGGAAAAAGTAAACAAGGCAATGACGGCGAAAAAACGATTATATCGTGGCTCTCCTATCATGTAACGAGAGGAGTACACATGCACCACCCCACTTACTCCTGTGACCAGGAGCAAAAGTAGAACCGTCAGTTGGTCAACGTACAGAGTTAAATCAATGGTCAAGGAACCAGATTGAAAGAAGCGATAAAGAGAAAGAGTAAAGGGTCCATTTCTCAACACTTCAATGAAAGCGGCAACGGATAACGCAAAGGAAAAACCGATGGCAGGAATCCCAATCCGGTGACTGTTCTCACCCCAACGACATCCTCCAAGAAGAAGAATGATAGACGCCAGGAGGGGGAGTAATGGAATGAGGATGAAAAGAGCCATAATTTCTCTCACAGAGCTGGTGGCAGAGCGTGGCTCAACAACAGTTGAGTAATGGGAGAACTGAACAAACCAAGAATCATGATGGCTGCGGACGTGACTCCCAGAGCGAGTTTAAAAGAGAGGGGAATTTCACCAGACTGAGCGTCCGACCGAGTGGATGTTTGACGGAAAATATTCTCAAACAGCCTAGCGAAATAGGCAAGCGTCAAGAGTGTGGAGAGCAACACCGCAGCGACGGAAACATAATTGCCCGCTTCTAACGCTCCGAGAATGATGTGCCATTTGCCAAAAAATCCACCTGTCGGAGGCAGGCCAATCATGCCCAAGGCCATAACAATTAAAGACCCGGTAAACCAGGGGGCTTGTTTGCCAATACGTCCTAGGTCGTCAATAGTTCTGACCCCATACTGACAAAATGCCACGCCTGCTAAAAAAAACAAGCCAGCTTGCATAACGGAATCGTTCAATAAATAAAAAACTCCTCCGACAAACCCGGTTGGGTTGCCTTGACTGATTCCAATGAGAATGATACCGATGTGCGAAATCCCTCCATAAGCGAATATCATTTTAATATTCCGCTGAGCCAAGGCCAGACTTGCGCCTATGACCGCCGCTAATGCGCCGGCAACTTCCACCAGTAGCAAAATCGGAATATCATTAATGAGAATTGACGCATTAAAGACCCAATAGACTATTCTGATCCACGCCAATAGCGCTACTTTGGTGACGAGTGAAGCCAGGATAGGGGAAATGGACTCAGGAGCATTGGCATAGGCTTCGGGCAACCAAGAATGAAACGGGACTAAGGCCATCTTGATCCCCAAGCCAATAAACATAAAAAGCAGTCCTCCCACTACAGCTTTAGAGCTTAGTAAAAAGGGAAGTTTGTCGACCAAGTCGGCCATATTCAGTGTGCCAGTCACCGCATAGAGATAACTCACCCCTAAAAGATAAAGGGAAGCACCCAGGGTTCCCAATATAAGATAGCGAAAGGCTGCAAACAACGCTCTCCCGCCAGCGACACCAATAAGCGCGTAACTCGAGATGGCCGCAACTTCTAAAAACACGAACAGATTGAATAAATCCCCAGAGAAAACAATGCCGGTCATGGCGGATATCAATAACAAAATCAACGTGTAATAATGAACGATTCGTCCACCTAGATCCTTTGGGGAAGTGGGTCCAGAAAACACCATACCCAGCAAACCCAAGACACTCAATAACACTAAGATGATACTTGCTAGTCCATCAGCCACCCACTCAATGCCGAGGGGCACAGCCCACCCACTAAACACATACCGCACTTCTCCATGATGAATGACGTTATGGAGATTCAAAATAGAGACCGGCACCATAGCCGCGAGAATTGCCACAGAAATTGGCTGGCACCAATGACGGTGTTTTAGACAAACCACTGGCATGGAAATAGCGGCAAACAATGGGAGGAGGAATAGAATTGCGGGAAGTTGGTGACTCATTCTAATCTTTCAAGAACTTCTTGTTCGTCAAGGCTTCCATATTTTCGATAGATCGCTGCGCACAGGGCTAATCCCACGCCCGTGGTCGCCACGCCAACCACAATAGCAGTTAGCGTCAAGACATGAGGTAACGGATTCGCGTAATTGGCCGCTTGCACCGGGTCCGTGGTTGACAATAGTACGGGAACCGTCGCGCCTTTCTTCGCACTAATAGACACAAGGAAAAAAATCACGCTGGTTTGCACCAAATACATCCCGATGAGTTTCTTTACGAGATTGTATCGCGTAACCATGATATAAAAGCCCCACAGAAAAATGATGACAAAAGTCAAAAAATTGGTTCGTTGAAAAACTGCGTAAAATGCATCAACCATTTATTGAATCCTCTATAATATCTTCAGCAGACAAGCTGAACACAATAGAAATAGCTGTTACCGCAACATCTACAGCCACTCCGATTTGCGTGAGTACGATTCCCAAAGATCTTCGAGAAGCAGTTTCCAAACCTGGAATTTCCAAATTCGCATAATTGAGAAACTCTCCACCTCCAATCATACACAAGCCACCTACCCCCGCGTAGATCAGCATCCCGACCCCATCGCCATGTAGAACCTTTTTGGCGATTTGACTCCGGGAAGCGTCATGACCAAAAATCAAAACAGATAAGATCATCCCCGTGCCTAGAATCACCCCACCCACAAAGCCTCCCCCTGGTCCGTATTGCCCAAAAAATAAAACATATAAACCGAAAATTTGAACTACTGGGATGAGAAAGCGCCCTAAGGTCTGTACGATAATGCTGTCGTGCGGGCGTATCATTATGCATTTCTCCTAAGCAGTAAAGCACAAGCAATGCCAGCCGCAAAAATCACCACGGTTTCGACCATCGTATCAAGCGATCGATAGTCCATCAGCACCGAAGTCACAACATTCGGAGTGTGGGTATCCTGATAGCTCTGCTCGAGATAGGTCGGCGAAATATGAGCACTCGCTGGAGTATTTGGATCTCCAAATTCAGGAAGATCGTTCGCGGCATAGAGCAAAAGAAGTCCCAAGAGAGGAAAAACAATTAACGTTATCGCAGAAGGAGGAGGGCGCCGAAGCCTAGTGTCTTTGGGAGCAGTACCGATTAGAGTTAATAGAAACAGAACAGTGCCTAATCCTCCTCCTACAACGGCTTCCACGAAGGCGACATCCACAGCTCCGAGCCATGCCCATGTCAACGACAGGAAAAAACTATAAGAGCCCAAGAGCAGAACGGCGCTCATCAAATCTTTAACCAGGATGGCGCCGGCGGCAGTAACAAGCAGAAGAAGTAGTAAAGGAATTTCATATGAAAGGATCATGAGGTTTCCTTTTGCCAAGGTTTTAAACCAGACCGGAGAGCCGCGCGAATCGTGGCATGTGCAATAACTGGATTTAGAATATACAGCAAGGCCAACACCACTAGGATTTTCAGCATATTTATACCCAGTCCCTCATGCAAGGCGATTCCAACTAACATCAAAAAAGCCCCTAAGGAGTCTGCTAATGATGCGGCATGAGAACGGCTAAACACATCGGGCAATCGAATCACACCAATCGCAGCAACAATCATAAAAAATAATCCCGCTACTATAAAAATAATGGAAAGCATGTTCATTCTATGGAAGCCCCCTTTTGTTCCAAATATTTGGCCACGGCAAGCGCTCCGACTAAATTTAGCAGGGCATACCCTATCGAGATATCAATAAACATATCGACTCGTTCAAAACTAATTCCAATGACAATAAGCAAGATAATTGCCTTGGTGGAAATGCCATTGTGACCCAACAAACGATCAAAGATTGTGGGGCCCTGTAAGACACGGTACAGAAACGCACCAATGAGAATAACCAGCAACACCACAACGCAGAAAAGAAAAGTTTTCATAAATCCGGTTCTTCGTCCTTAAAAATATCAGCAATTTTAGATTCCATCTGCTTAATTACAATCTCATCGCTTTTATCCATCGCGTGAACAATGAGGTTGTTGCGGTCAACCTCTGCGGTAATCGTTCCAGGGGTTAACGTTATGGAATTACCGAGAAGAACAACGGCTGCGTGGTGACGCAGTTTTGATTCCACAGAAATCATATGAGGAGCAATGGGAAGCGCAGGATGCAAAATAAGCTTGGACAAATTAAGGCTACTTTGAATGATTTTATAAAAAAGCCATGGAAGGTAAAGGAGGATTCTGAGCCACAAACGAAATTTCGGAACAAAAGGTGAATGACCAGAGTTGAGCCAGGCCGCGGCGAAGGAAAAAATAAGCCCCAAACCAAGATGAGTCCATTCAAAGCTGGCAGATAACATAATCCAGAACACAAACAGCGCCATGGCTTTAAAAAACAGGAATTCTGATGATATTGGTCTAGGTCGATTTGCCATAAAATTATCAGACACGGGTTTGACTGCAGAGTGTCAGTGTTATTCGATTTTTCCTATAAAAACCAGCCGGAGACTTGGAATGAAACACCCGTATTCTTGTAACAGTCCAAGTGCCAATTCTCAATATATTTCTAATTAGGGAACATGAACCGTTTCCCACGTCGCATTCGGATTATACCGATGAAACTCAGATGTATGGGGATCCAAGGCCACAAGATTCATCCATTGATTATGAAACAACTGTTGAAGGATCGAGTGTTTTTGAATGATAGATGAGATTACACTCGGCGTCTGTTCGATGAGAGCTAAGAGTCGCATCGGTTCATGATAATGAGTGTCCCCGTTATTGACCGTCTGCAAGGGGAATCCCATTTGCAAATCACTTTGGCTTCCCAGCATCATTCCAACACCCCCAACGACATTGTGTAACACCTTGCTTCCACTTCCATATGTCCACGGATCAACCGCAGAAAAATAATAACCAGTACTAATCCACTCGCCGACAATTAATGGCGCAGTCATGATTTTTTCTAGGATGGCTCCCTGGGGATCATCAACAGGATCATAAGAATGCAAGAAAACCCGACCGCCTAAATCTAATCCTTTGGTCAGTTTTCGTCTTCCAATGAGAAACGCGCCATTGCCCGCTAGTCCCCATTCCGGTCGAGTATTCGCCCAATCGCAACTGCGTTCGTCTACATGAGTAAAAGCCTGCTCTGGAGAAATTTCAGTCGGAGCACTGGGAATGCGATGGCATCGCTCAAGAGCCTGCTTCGCACCCGCTTGTTCAATATCCTTGTTCAACCTTTGCAAATCTTCTTTATGCGAAGCAGGTAATTCCTCTAGATCATAAAACTCGACCCGATCCGTCGTCGTGTTATGTTTCCCCGGAAGAAACCAGGTGTCATCGGGAATCAGCAATCCTTTTTCCTTTAGAATGCGACGAACTTCAGGTTCATTCGCCATCGTGGCAAAAACTCGCGCATTTGCATCGCCCGGTGCTCCACCACAAGCCCCGCAATCCAATGCTCCGTAATAGGGATTGTTGTCCGTCTCACTCCCATGGCCACAGAGGCACACCAACCGCGCAAAATTTTGGGTGAGCCCCATAACACGCAAACCATTTTCGATGAATGTCGCCCGTTCCGAAAGAGAAAATCCCTGGGAAAGCCCGTCAGGAATCCCTTCCGCATTCACTTCTCCGATCCTGAGATTCTGAGGATTAGATGGGGTGGAAATTGAAATCTGGGTTGGAACCCTATGTGTCAACCAACTCTCGATGGTAGAGGTCATTGCACGAAATGTTTTTTGGAGCAAGGTCTTGCCCACCAACCCCAGACTAAAAAAGAACCCCAATACATCAATCATCATCATCGACCCAATAGGGTGATGCTTCAGATCGTGAAAAAGATGGTGCCCCAGTTGGCCCCAGCGAGTACCAGAAGAATATTTTTCTAACGCCGCTCCTTCTCCTGACCGAGGTGTTTCCGTCACCGCATGATTAGGAGTCAATAACACAGGACATAAGTCGGCACGTTGATCATTATCAAAAGCTTGATGGCTAATGGGAATGCCAAAAAACCCTGCAAACCCAAACGTTTCATAGGAGCCCTGGGCTTCAATATGGCGACGAAATGATTCAGAACGTACATCGATACAAAAGGCTAGTTGTGCATGGGGACGAGTTTCCAATTCTGGTACCGTTCCGCGATGCGCTGAAATATTTCTGAGCATCTTCTCTCGAAAGGAATCTTCGTACGCCTCAATCCATACCCGTCCATGTTGATCAGCAGGAAAGTAATCTAACCATTGCAACAACATCTGGGCATCAGTAAGCGAGAGATCGTGAACTTCTCCGGGAGATAACTCAAGAAACTGTGCCAAGTGGAATAATCGCCAAGCATGTCGACATTTCATTTGGTTGGTTGGATCCCCAGATTGCCCTCCATGCCCAATTTGTTGGTGGTATTCTTCGGATCGATCATTCCAATATGCAGTCAGGGTAGAAACGGTCCCATCAATTCCCCATTCCTGTTGGCACTTAATGTTGGTCAACTCCACTTCATAGAATAAACGCACGGCCAAATATTGTGTGGTGTCAATGGGGTGCTTGTGTTGCGCATGGTATGTTGGGTGTTCCCCGAGCCATCGTATGTATCGCGTCCAGCCTGGTAATAATGATAGTTGCCTTGAGAGATAATCTTCCCATTGTTCTTGAGGAATTTCGAGTTGCTGCAAGCTGGAACAGATCGTGTCCTCTGGATCTGCAGGAAGGCTATGAACTTTTTGGGCGAAATCTGTAATCCCGAGAAGCTGCCCCGAAAAATCTTTCTGCGCCAGGTTCCGCCATACCTGATAGAAACCTTCTTCTCGACCAGGCATTTCCCAACCGGCTAATCCTTCATCGAGAAACGCCGTCACCCATTTGATGAGTTGATTATTGATTTGGTCGACCACCTCACCCTCAGTCAAACCATCAACCCAATCGCTGATGGTACGTTGAGGCGGCAAGGAAATGGGTGTAGAAGTTTGCGAATGTGAATCCTCAGATATTTGAGGTGAGGCATGAAAAACAGGTAGCTCGAAGGTGGCTAATACACTCTCCCATAAATTCGTCAGGTAAGCCTCTTCTGGATACTCCCGAAACTGTTCACCTTCTTTGATTGTTTGTGCAATAATTTTTTCCCGGGATTCCTCGGAGAGATCTTGCCGAAATTGTTTTGTAGCTCCACCACCACTCAATTCCCATTCCAAGAGGGATAGTGGCAATTCCTCGATACCAAAAAGTACGTGTAACTGCCAAATATCTTTGGGGGTAATTTTTCGACTTCCAACTTCAATAGGAACTTGCTCCTCTGGGCGAGGCCCAACCCTGGAAAAAGCGTGCTTAAAACTTTCTTTGGTAATACGGCCATTTCGGTAAAATTGACGATACTCCTCATTCGCAAGATACCCATTTCCACCAAGGAGGTCCTTGCCTTTTCGAACAGCCTGATCAAACGGCAGATATTCCAATCCATGAATGGGGTTCTGCGCGACCATGGTACGCATGGGCCAAAACGGGGCAATGGGCTCACTGGCATTCAATACAATTTGCCGAACCTGATCACGATTTTCCGGGGAAAGGGGCTTCGCTGAAATAGTACTCATAGAGTCAAATCATTTTTTAATTAGTTTAATCAGGTCATGTACTTGTCGATGTTTCTCAACACTATGCCGCAGAGGCTTGCGACTGAAAACCGTGTACACATTCCTCCTGCCATCACGAATGCGCTCCAAATACCCATCAGCTTCAAGCTCAACGATAATACGCTGAATTGCGCGTTCCGTGACTCCAACCTCCACAGCTATATCTCGAATCCGTTCAAACGGATTTTGGACCAGGCACAACAAGACATGTGCATGATTCGTCAAAAAAGTCCACGACGGGGTAGCCATTTTTCTTGTGCTCATCCTCAATCCTAATGGGAAAATGCAATAATTTTTAAAGTTTGCCTTGTGCTCCGACAAATAGAGGAAGCAGAATACACGACATATATTTCAGGAGTCAATAAATATGGAAATATTGTTTAGTTGCAAAGGCTATGGCAGGATGAGCGACCTGTTGATCTATATCATGTTCAGTCGCAAGCTTGGAGAGGTATTGTTGCAAATTCCAGTCAACCTGATGGACAATGACGGATAGATCAGAACTGCAAGGCGATTAGAATACACGCCTCGCGATTGTTTGCCGCAAGGTAAGGAGGAGATTAGTTTGATGAGTAGACCGGAAGAACTCACTGACCCGAAGAAGTTTAATGAAATAATGGAAAGAATAAACACAAAACTGGCAATAAGCGCCATTCCTCTTAGAGAAAGGGCACTCATGTCGCAGGCTCTCTTAGGGGATGAATTAGACTACGATATAGCAGACGACGATAGCGTCTATCCGCTGACTTTAGAGTGGTATCGAAACAGATTTCCAGGCGAAAGAATTTAAGTAAAAGCCGAGTAAATTAAATTTTTCGCTTAGAACATGAGGATCGAATTAGTTTCAATCGTAGAGGAAAAAAAAGGACCTAACGGAAAACCGTTAAGTCCTTTCTTTACTGGTCGGGGCGAGAGGATTTGAACCTCCGACCCCCTGCTCCCAAAGCAGGTACGCTAGCCAGGCTGCGCTACGCCCCGAATTTATCTTTCCAAACTTTTTATAAACTGCTACTCGTTGCTCCCACGGCTAGTGGATAACCTCCGCAGGTAAATTGCAATATCTTTATCTTGCGCCCAATAGGTTTTTCGGCTCAACGAGCCCTGCCCACTGCCCCCACGGCTAGTGGTGGGTGGAATGAGCGGTATGTGCTTTTTTCCGTTGCTCATCGGTCAGCAAGTTGAGCAAGTTAATTTTTGCCTTGGCCATATTCATGATTTTTTCCATTTTGGTCTCGGCAATTTTCCCTGCCGCAGTCAGAATAGCCGGGGCATCTACCTTTTCTGCATGAACCAGTTCATCGAACTCCATATGCGCGATTTTGTGCTCGGCCTTGTTGCGAATACTTTGCTTCTGGTATTCAAATCGCAGTTGCTTGATCTCCGCAACCTGGGCTTCGGTCAGGCCGATCTTATCTTTGAAGCGTAACAGATGACTGAACGGACATTTGCCATGTCCGCCATGGCCTCCATGCGACCCATGGCCTTTTTTATAGCCGTGACCGGATCGGGCGTGATGCTTGTTGGCACTGCCTTCAGATTTTTTGTGGCTGTAGCCCTTCGATTTTCCATGATGGGAACCGGACTTGGAACCACTTCCTTCTTTTTTATGATGGCTCTTGCTTCCGGAAATATGAGGGGTTTTGCTTTTACTGCCTTCGCTTTTCTGTTCCCCATGACTGTAACTGCCGGAACTGCCGGTGCCGATAGAGTCCATTGCGGTTGATGCCAGGGCGTTTTGACAAAAGAAAAGTGTAATGGTTGCCGTAGCAGTTAGAGCGATCAGCTGTCTCATTTTTAAACTAAGCATAAATAACCTCTTTATTAATTCCGCCGCCCGAGAAGCAGAAATTTTTTTGAGCCCGGACAATTCCTGGCGGCTCAACAGGGTAGCGGTCAGCTTCTTGAACCTTGTTGCGAAACTGGCCCTACGCCAAGTAGTGGTACGCCCGGCAGGATTCGAACCTGCGACCTACGGATTCGAAGTCCGGAACTCTATCCAGCTGAGCTACGGGCGCATTTATATATGGGGTGAGCGACGGGGCTTGAACCCGCGACCACTCGGACCACAACCGAGAGCTCTACCAACTGAGCTACGCCCACCATTAATTTTCACCTTCGAACTAAAAGCAGAGGCAAATTGTAATCTATCGCCAAACCTTTGTAAAGGATATGGGTGCAGTCTGGTGCAATTATTTGATGACTCGAAGGTGATTGCGGTCGCGTTTGCCCCCGGTTTGAGGTCCGCTGGAAGGTTTGCCGCTTGATTTCACCGATTTCAGCTGGGGTTTTTCTGACGGGGTTTCCGTCACCTGCTCAGCCAGGTTCATATCTTCTGGAATACTTTCTTCCCATACCTGGCCGTTTTTCATATTGGGGTCGTAAATCGCCCATACGGCTTCAAAGGGGAGGATGCATTTATGGGGCTTGCCGTTGAAGGCCAATGTGGCAAAAATCCCCTCTTCTACTATCTTAATCGGGCGCCTGAAATTAAGGTTGAACACCAGATTCAGGGATGAATTGTTTTTATGGCTCTCTGGAACATCGACTTCCGGATGCCTCGAATCCAGGCAAACCATGGCATCGTCCACTTCCAAGAGGTGTAAAAGAAAATCATATTTCTTTTTATTTAAGCTATCCATCTGATTAATTTAACATAAATGGGGGGTAGGGGGAATGCGAAATCGAAAGCCAGGAGCGAGGGCGAAAATCAATGATCCGAACTGGGAAGGGTCTGTATGTTTTTAGGCCAGGTAAACCTGAATAGGGCACCGGCTCCCGGTGAGGACTCCAGTTCGATTGTTCCCCTGTTGTCGTTAACAATCTTTTTGGTGATGGCAAGGCCAATCCCGGTGCTATCTCCGGTGGATTTTTTGCTGATGGTTTGAAAGATGACAAAAATACTTTTCTGGAAGGTAGGCTCTATGCCTGGTCCATCGTCTTTAACGATAAATTCAAACATATCGCCTGTGTCTTTTACCCCGATTTCTATTTTCCCATCTTCACGGTCATGATGCTTGAAGGCGTTATCGATCAGATTGGTAAAAACCTGCTTCAACTTGGTTCGCTGAGTGTTGAATTTTGGCAGGTCGGGATGAATATGGAGATGAAAACTTGAAGGCGGACAAAGCTCCTCGATGACTTCTTTAATAAGAGCTTTGGTGTCCACAAATTCTATTTCCAGTTCACCGCTGATATTCCTGGAGTAGTGTAATATCGAATCAATCATTGCATGCATATGGGTTGCCCGTTCCTTTAGACGTTCCAGATGCATTTTTGATTCCTCTGTGATTTTACCTTCCAAGTCTTCCAATATCCAGTCCGCCAGGTTTTTTATTCCTCGAAGGGGTGCTTTGAGATCGTGAGAAACCACATGGGCAAAATTTTCCAGCTCACTGTTTATCCTTTGAACCTCTAACAGGACAGTTTTTAACTCAATTTCCTTTCCGAGGAGATTTTTTTTGATATTCCTGAAGTTTGCCAATTGGTGGGTGGCGTCGGTCACATCCTGAATGGTAAACAGGGCGTAATTTTCCTGTCCCTCCTCATCGTACACGGGCGTGACCATGGTCTGCTGGGTTTGGTTCCCTCCCTTTCCGATAGGGCAGGGAATCAGGTATTGGTGAAATTTTGAGGAAAAGACCAAAGGAGGCCCACCTTTAAAAACTTCACCAATGCGGAGAAAATATTGGGGTTGTTTTAGCTTGGGAAATCGCTCCAAAAGGTGGGTGCCCAAAATGGACTCCTTGGGAATTCCGGACCATCTTTCCAGGCAGGAATTCCATCGGCGCACCACATAGTTCTGGTCCACGATAAAGGCTCCCACTGGCATCATATCCAGGAAGCGAAAGTTTTGCGTAACGAAGTCGCTGGGTTTGTTTGTCACTTGGATATCAACCGGATTCCAGTTTCTTTTTAAATGCTTCAATGGCTTGTAGCAGAGCCTCAAGCGAGCCCACACCAAAAATCAGAATGATTTCTCCATCGACCTCAAGATTTTCAATTGAAAAGTGAGCCTTGGCCAGAATAATGGAATATTCAGGATCATCTATATGATTGCCAACCAGTTTATGAATCGCGTTTTCCGCATAATGGGGAACAGAATAATCCAGGCGTTGGTTGACGAAGTTGGTGATGGAACCCATGACAGAGTTGATGATGATATTCCCCACTTCCGAGAGAGTATCCATGGTCACCGAGTCTAATTCCGGTGATCCGGGCTCCTCTCCCGTCAATGCCGAGACCAGATTCTGGGCACTCTGAGGCGGAAATGCCAGCATGGCATTCCCAGACAGGGAACCCTCAAAACTCAGGTTTACAGTTGAAACCTCTTTTGGTCCAAATTCCTGAGCTTGTTTTTCCAATTCATTTAAAGTCAGGGTCTCGATATGGGGCACCCGGATTCGAATCTGACAACCCAGCATTTGATTGAGCATGTCCGCACCCTTGCCAACGCCAATGTTGAAAAGTTCTCCCAGGGCATCTATCTGGTCTTCTGTTAATTTCACTGTGTGTACCTTTTATGCAGAACCAAAAACTTTTTGCAAAGCATTCTGAATTTTAATTTGATTGGCAGGTTTATTTATAAACTCCAGGGCTCCCAATTCCATGCATTGCTCCCTGACAGGTTGCTGGATGTCGGAAGTGAGCACGATTATAGGAATGGTCGATTTCTTTTCCTTCAGGTTTTTAAGAACTTCAAACCCATCTAATACGGGCATCACCAGATCACAAAAAATAAGGTCAGGCTGGTACTTCTCAATCAACTCCAATGCTATTTTTCCGTTGGCGGCCTCATAAATCTCATGGCCCTCCTCTTTAATGAACTTGGAAATAATTTTACGCTGGAAATTAGAATCTTCAATAATTAAAACCGTGGGCATTAGTCTCTCCAATATTTTATCAGCAGTGCAGGCCCAGGCTATACCGCTACAGTGTTCTGGGTTTTAACGAATTTGGGATACTTCTTTTAGCGGGATTCCAATTATAATAAAGCATACAAAATGAACTCTCAAGCACTACTTGCCGGGCAAAGGGGGAAATGCTACCATGCTTCGTTTCCGTAAAAAATATTGTATAAAACAGTTATTCAGGGGGCCGATATGGCAGTTAAAGGATTGAGATGGCTGGCCGCAGGGCTGTTCATCAGCATTTTAGCAGTGGGTGGAGTTTGTAGCGCGGAAGGTTCTAAAACCGTTGAGGTGTGGAAGAAGCTTTTTACGGTTGTTAATGGAGATGGAATAGATTCAAACACCACCTTTCTCATTACCCGTGAGGGAGTCGTTGTTGTGGATACCCGCGTCACCCCGATGGAGGCAGACAAGGTGCTGAAAGAAATCCGCAAACAAACGGATCTTCCTATCCTTTACACGATCAACACGCATTATCATGGGGACCACACTTTTGGTAACCAGGTATTTAAAGATAGCAAAGCCATTATTGCCCATGAAAATGTTCGTAAGACCTTGTTCGGCCCCTCCGGCAAGGCTCATCTGGATTTTTTTAAGACCATGGATATTCCTGGAATGGATGAAACGGTTATTACCCTGCCCAATATAGTCTTTAAGGATAGAATGGAAATCTTTGTCGGCGGGTATAATCTAAGGTTGATCCATGCACGTGGGCATACGGATGGGGACTTGTTCATCTATATTCAGGAGTTGAAAACCATTATTACCGGTGACCTGGTTTTCAACGGAAAAATTCCTTACATGGGCGATGCTTATGTGGAGGACTGGATTTCTTCTTTGAATTATCTGGATGATTTCGATGCGGAAATATATATTCCGGGCCACGGCGCACCGGGCGGCAAACCGGTATTTTTAGCGATGAGGAATTACCTGCTCAGCCTTAAAGGAATGGTTCTCAATCAGCTGGAAGAAGGCAAATCCCTCAAGGAAACCCAGGACATAGTAAGGCCGGCTTTAACGGAAAAATATAAAACCTGGAAAAACCTGGACTGGCTGGACGCGAATATTGAGCGTGCGTACCTGGAATACAATTCAAAATAAGGCAACGAGTCTAGATATTGCACGGGTGTTTTGCTCAGGATTTTGAAGATATTATAAAATCACCCTCACCCCAACCCTCTCCCCTCAAAGGAGAGGGAGCAAAAAGTTCCTTCTCCCCTGGAGGGAGAAGGCTAGGATGAGGGGGATACATAAGATTAATTCCCTGTTTGTTCATACAATATGCGAGCTAGGCGTGCGTTCTAGCCAATTTTATTTTGGGACTTTTTCTTCCGCGAGATTTTTAAGGTGTTTGCTGAACCCCAGCATAAAGAGGGTTGCCCCGAACATTTCAGATCCTTCCTCAATGCCGATCAACAGGCGACCGTAGTCCAGCCCCATCGGGTCCACAATGCTTTTAGCCAGTCCTTCGAGCAGGATAACTGAGACCCAGAAAGCCAAGGCCACAAACATTGTGATAAGGATTCCCCACGAGTAGCGGAATTTTTTTAAAAAGAAGCGGCTGAGAAAAATGACCACGGCTAAAATGAGCGGAGCATAGAACCACAACCATTCGTGGATGAAGTGAAAGACCGTTGCCTCGGGAATCCGCCTTCGGGTCCATAGAATAAAATTTTCGTGGATGCCGACACAATCATCCAGACCGATATAAAAATAAACTCCGGCGACCAGATACCAGGGCAGTTTTTCTTTCCAACGGGCTTCCTTACCGTAATCAGCCCAGGCCGTTATCATCACAAGGAGGCCGAGAATATAGAGCTGGATGGCAGAAAAATGGGTGCCGTAACCCTGCTCGGCGTTCAAATTCCAATGAAAGTTCTCAGGATCGATGAACCACATCACTTGCAGTGCGCATTCCACAGCAATCAAAGAAGTAAAAAAGTAAAATCGATGAGGAGTGCCGGTGGACAGTTTGCTCAAGGTTCCAAGATAGCGTTCGCGAAACGAGGTATTCAGCATTCCTCGCACGGAAAGCAGTATCAGAAGCAGGGCCAATGGATTGTTCAGCCTTCTTCCCGGAAGGGGAAAAGGGAATGAAACCCCAAACTGGCTACTCAAAAAAATCACCAGAAGGACAGCGATGTCCACCCCGATAATAAATTGTACCAGCTTGTCCAGTTTATGTTTTGTCGGCTCAGTGAGTGGCAAGAAAATGTCCGGTTAAAAGAGTCAGGGTTTTCCTATGAGTTGATAGGGTTTGAAGGCCGCAGTCATCTCATGAATGATTTTCTGTTCAGGAAATCTTTTCAGCCATGCCTGACTGTGCGATTTTTTTATAAGCAGTAAAGCGTCCGGGTGCTGTGAAATTTCCTGTGATGCGGTTCCATCGAATACTTCTTTTACTGGCAAGTCCAGATAGTAGCGCAAATCTTCACGGGCTTTGCCGTAATTTAACAGAGGCCGGTTTCCGGCAAGCTGTTTTATTTTTTTGGCGAAAGGCCGAAACGAAGTATGTTCATTAACGACTCTTGCCGCCGGACCGTGGACCCCCAGAAACAGAAGAAAAGCCCAGCCCGCTATCAGCCCGGTCATTTGTATTCCTGAAAATTTACGCAGGGCTTCCCGAAGGTACTGCGAAAAAATTAACATACCCCATGCGCCCATAGCAAGGAGAAGGCCCGAGGGCCGGTGCCTGTCATAAAGCAGTTGTGCCATCCAGCGGTCCCGGGAATTTAGAAAAGCCGAAAGGGAATCGAAATTCAGGTCGGGAAGCAGGGCCGTAAGAATCAGAATCAGTGCTAAAACCGTCATCATGCCCATTATGATCCAGGCAGGGAAAGACATGCCCCAGTTGATGGCAGAATTTCCGGAACCAAACCGCGAAAAAAATACGGCCAGGATAATTGCTCCCATGGGATAGAGAGGAAGAAGGTAGTCGCCTCTTTTCCCCGGAAAAAGTGAAAGAAAGATAAATAATGTGGCCAGGGCGATGGCGCAGAATTTCCAAGGTGTATCCCGGTGTTTAATCCCCTGCCAGATTGCGAACGGCAGGAACAGGCTCCAGGGAGCCATGCCGCCAAGAATTTGCGGAATATAATAAAAAAACGGCTTGCGGTGAATTTGTATGGCCTCGCTTCCTGATATCCGGCCCAGGGTTTCTTGATGGATCATGGTGGAAAATTCTTTTCCGCCATCAAGCATTCCAAATGCCAGCCAGAGCCCTGCCATCCCGAGCGGTAGCCAGAAAAGATGTGCCCAGGGAACAGAGTAGGTTTTGAAGATCCGGCTGAAAATAAATATTGCCAGAAGGGGAAACAGCCAGCCTAAAGGTCCTTTGGTCAACACGGCCAGGCCCACTGCTATGCCAGCAAGCCATTTAAGCCACCTGTCTTGTTTTCCATCGTGTGTCAATTCCCAGAGTGTGACAAAAGCGAGAGTGATGAAAAAAGTGAAAAGCATATCGATGCGGGCGTGGCTCCCAAGATAAGCGAATCGCCAGCAGGTCGTGATGATCAATCCCGCAAGACAGCCGATAACCGGAGAAAACTGGCGCATGCCGAGCAAGGTGGTGAGGAACACGGTTCCTATGCCGGCCAAGACTGAAGGAATTCTCAGGGAGATTTCGTCCACCCCGCCCAGAAGTTTTGATGATAAAAGTCCAGACCAGTAAAACAGTGGCGGCTTGGTACGCAGTTGTTCCGGTGTGATTTGGGGAAGCCAGATGTTTCCGCCGCGCATCATGTTGACAACGGGCACTCCTTCACGCGCTTCTCTTTTGGACAGGTCGGAATGGAAAATAGACCAGGAAAAAAGAAACGCCGCCAACAGGACGGGACCCATCAAAAGGTATGGGTCTAATTTTCTATCATTAAGATTGTGGGAAAGCATAAGGGTAGAAATATGTGCAACGGAGTATTACCGGAATGTTTAACCCCCCTGGCCCCCCTTATCAGGGGGGAACCGGGCAAGAGCTCAATTGGTAGTTGGCTTGGTGTTTAACAGTGCTCAAAAGGATTTATTCCGACCAAACGGGTTATTGCCTATTGGCCCCACGCCTAGTGGCTAGTGGAGCAGGCCTTTCTTTTTCCAATAATCCCGAAGCGAGGTATTTGCGTCCAGACAGGTATCCAGATACGTGTGATTCGAGGGAATCATCGGCATGACATGGCCGTGGCTCTTGTCGTTGTAAGGATACTTTACATCCAGGACATAAGGCCCCTTGTGCTTAAGCATACGCTTCAAGGCCGGAACAATGTCTTTCGGATCGGAAATGCTCTCTGACTTGATTCCAAAAGCGTGCGCCACTTCGGCAAAGTTGGCATCGCCGATGAAAGTGTGGCCGCGAATGGATTTATAAAAACGGTCTTCCCATTGAGCTACCATTCCTAGATGGGCGTTGTTAAGAATAATATTTTTAACCGGGATATTTTCTATTTTCAGCGTTTGCAGTTCCTGAATATTCATTAGAAAACTACCATCGCCTTCTATATTTATAACCTGCCGATTGGGAAACGCAACTTGGGCTCCCATAGCGGCGGGCAGTCCAAATCCCATTGCCCCCAACCCGGATGAACACAGCCAGTTATTGGGTTCGTTAAAATCCAGAAACTGGGCTGACCACATCTGGTGCTGACCGACACCTACGGAAAAAATAGCGTCATCATCCGCGAGTTTGTTGACCTCGCTGATTACAGACTGCGGAACGATTTCTCCCTTTTTAGGTTTGAATTCCAGGGGGAACTCTTTTTTCCAGTCGTTCAGTTGTTTTATCCACGGTTTGATATCTTTCTTGGGCTCCACATAGCCGTGGATAATTTTCAACGCTTGTTTGACATCGCCCTGAATGGGAATATCTACCAGAATATTTTTATTGATTTCTGTTGGGTCGATATCAATATGGATGATCTGTGCATCTTTACAAAATTCTGCCAGTTTGCCGGTTACCCGGTCATCAAAACGTACTCCTGCGGCGATAACCAGATCCGCATGGTTGATAGCAATATTGGCGTAAACCGCCCCATGCATTCCCAGCATGCGCAGAGAAAGCGGATCGTTGGAAGGGAATATTCCCAAACCCATTGCCGTAGTGGTGACGGGGATGCCGGTTTTCTTTACCAGGGCTCGCAGTTCTTGTGAAGCTCCACTGCACACGATGCCGCCTCCCGCATAAATTATGGGACGCTTTGCGGTTTGGATAGCATGAGCCGCTTTTTTGCATTGCAGTACCGAGGGTTTTAAATTCGGTCGATAACTGGGGCAATCGAATGTAACGTTAAAGTCAGCAATTCCTTCCTGCTGTTGAATATTTTTAGGAATATCCACAAGAACCGGTCCGGGTCTGCCAGTCCGCGCAATATGGAACGCATTATGAATGACCTGCGGAATTTCCGCGACGTTCTGGATCATATAGCTATGCTTGACCAGCGGGAAGGTGGCCCCCATGATATCTGTTTCCTGGAACGCGTCACTGCCTAACAGCGTACTGGCGACCTGACCAGTGATGGCGACAATGGGAATGGAGTCCATCTTCGCATCAATAATTCCGGTAATCAGGTTGGTGGCTCCGGGCCCCGATGTTGCCATGCAGACCCCAACTTCTCCGGTAGAGCGAGCGTAACCGCCTGCCGCAAAGGCACCGCCTTGCTCGTGGCGAGGCAGGACCATACGGATTTTTGGAGCCAGGGTTAAACCTTGATGGATCTCCATGGAAGTTCCACCTGGATAGCCAAAAATAACCTTGACCCCTTCATTCCCCAGGGCTTTAACAATGACATCCCGGCCCTTCATAGGCTTCCCCAGGGGTTTCGGGGATTTCTTGATGGAAACCAGCTTATTTTTTGTGCTCTTTTTAGTAGTCATGATGAAGAAAAACCTTAGCTGAAATGACCCTTGAAGTCAAATTCAAACGGCGCTCAAGCTCTTTTTAGTCAGAGTTTTATAAAAAACAGGGGACTCGTTTCAAGAAGCTGTGGACCCACCCAGAGCTTTCAGGATGATTCCCTCACGCAGGCTGTATTCGCTGACCAGCAGGGGGTCACATTGAAACGTGCGCATCGTTTCTAAAACGATTGCGGTTCCCGCTATGATCAAATCTTCCCGACCTCGTTCAAGAGCATTTAAAGCCAGCCGTTCGTTGAGGGACTTTCCTTTCAGGTCTTGAGCCAGGGTGTCGATATCCTGTCTGGATAATAAAGCACCATGAATTTTTTCGGGATCATAAGGGTAAATATTTTCTTTCAAGGCGGCGAGTGTAGTAACGGTTCCCGCTGTACCGATCAACACCTGCGGCGTAAAGGCCGAGAGCTTTTCCTTGATCGCTTGCAACTCGTTTCTTAAGTGGGTGGTCAGGTTTGTATACTCCGCCTTATCTACCGGATGCTGGTGAATAAATTTTTCTGTCAATCGCACGACTCCTAAAGAACTACTGCAAAAGCCCGCGATACTTTTTCCTTCAGAGAGGATGAACTCGGTACTGCCGCCTCCGATATCGATAGTGAGACTCTTGCGATTTTCATGCGGTATTTTCCAAAAAACCCCTTCCAGAGTGAGGCGAGCTTCTTCTTCCCAGGGGATGATTTCAATTTCGATGCCTGTCTTTTCCAGGGCGAGACGCACAAACTCTTTGCCGTTAGAGGCTTCTCGCACGGCACTGGTCGCCACAGCGAATAAGGGAGGGTTGCCATGATCTATGCAGTCCTGACGGAATTCAGACAAAGCGGAGAGGGTCTCGGACATTCGAGACTGCATAAGCTTCCCGTGCTTGTCCATTCCTTCGCCGAGACGGGTGATCACTCTTCTGGAAGCCAGAAGCTGGAAATCCCCGGTCCCGTCAGATTCCAGGATCAGAAGGCGAACCGTGTTGGAGCCAATATCGATGGAGGCGATTTTCTTCATTCGATTTTAAATCGGAAAAGCTTTTTCACTGTCCAGGGTAAGTAGTAAATAAAATCCAAGAGCTGTGAACAGCAGGTTGGGACCCCATGCGGCCAGAATCGGATCAAAGGTTCCCCCGCGGCCCAGGGATATGCTGACGGCGTATAGAAATGAGAAAACAAAACCCATTGCCAGGTTCACCCCCACGCAAAACAGAAGTCCTCCATGCCTGCTGGATCTCAATGATAAGGGAATCGCCAGCAAGGCTAAAACAATGCTGATGAAAGGGTAGGACAGGTTGCGGTGCAATTCGATCCACTTTTTGGTGGTGTCCTTGCCTTCCCGTGCATGAACCTGAATGGTGGCATACATTTCCCGCAGGCTCATTTCTTCTGGTCGTTTTCTTACTTTGGCAAAATCCTTCGGGGTTTCAGAAGCCGGGAACGAACGGTTCTCAAAGTATTCTGTTGATGCCAACCCCTCCTTGTTAAATTTGCGCACATAGCCATTAATGAAATTCCATTTATCCCCTGACCAGACTGCGGACTGGGCATCGATCCTCTTCCTGATTCCGAAACCATCATCCGGAATCAAAATGATAACCCCCCGCAGGCCGGAACTATTCGGGTCAAAGGAATCAACGCTCCAAATGGAATGGTCTTTCGCTTTGAGCCAGAGGTCTTTCTGGGGGATTTTCCCGTAGGTTGCCTTGTTCCGAACCTTGCCAAAAAAAATATAATTCATTTTCTGGTTGGTGATTGGGGAAACAAACTCGCTACAAGCTAATACTAAGAGAGCAATAACAACTGCGGCGCCGATGATCGGAAACGTAATGCCTGTGACACTGATGCCGCAGGCCTTCATGGCGGTGAACTCGTTGTTTCCGGCAAGCGAGGCGAGAGTGATGACGGTAGCCAAAAGCACGGCCTGGGGTGCCATGTAATTCGCAACGAAAGGGATTTTGTAAACATAATAAGAAGCGAGATCAATGAGCGGAGCGCCCTTTGCCATGAACTCATCCACACGCTCGAAAAAATCAACAATCAAAAAAATTCCGACCAAACCTGCTGCGGTAAGCAGGTAGATTTTCAGAAACAGGAACAATACATATTTTTTTAAAATCATCATGGTCGGCTAACCCCTGTGTTGAGCCCGGGAATCGCCTGCTTTAAAGCCTGGCCGAGCGGTTCCAGGTCGGGTCGGGAATGGAGCGTATCCCGGATGTATTGCAAAGTGGGGTCAATGTATTCAATGTACCGCTCATTCTTATGCTCCACGTGTTGAAACGCAAAGGTGCCGATTGCCTTCAGATTCCTTTGGATCGACATACAATCGAAAATTTTCAGGAAAGAAGAGCGAGGGAGTTGTCGGCCCTCCTCTTGTTCCATGCGCTGAAGGTAATGGCTCAGCAATTCATTTCGGGTTTCTTCCTCCAGGACAACATACGAATCTTTCAAAAGGGAAACGAGATCGTATTGGCGAGGACCCATCCTGGCATCCTGGAAGTCAATGAGCAGAAGGTCTTCCCCCTGAAGCATCAGGTTTCTTGAATGAAAATCCCGGTGGACGAAAACTCTTTCTTCTTTAGCCAGAGTTTCGCAGAGCCCAAGCAGGGCGGTGCGGATTTTCGACTCTTCGTCCTGACCCAGTTTCTGATTCAGGAAGCCTTTAATGTAGTATTTTATCATGAAGTCCATTTCCCACATTAATTTTTCGACATCGAACTTCAGGGAATAGGCCGGGCAATAAGAGCGCATATTTTTTGTGACGCGGGTCTGCATGACCACAATAAGTTCTATGGCCTTCTGGTACCAGGCAATAATATTGTCGGGAGAATTTTGGGCCAGGTCCGCTAAATGTGTATCGCCCCCATCCTCAAGAAAAAGCAGTCCCCGCTCGGCATCGTAGTGCAAAACTTCAGGAACCGGAACATCCAGATGGTGCAGAAATTTCTGCATACGGTTGAAGTCCGGTTCTTTTTCAAGACTCGGTTCCTTCAGTTGCATGACGATGATCGAAGATTTTTTTTCTGTGGAACGGAGGAAATAGTGAACCCGGAAATAGCTTCGGTCCGACGCATCTCCTTTTAAGGTGAAAATCTCAAAACGGGAAATGGGTTCCTTGACCATGGGTTCCAGCCAGGACTTTAAATAGTCTCCGTCAAACCGCCCTTGTGGGGAGGGAGGTTCTTTATCTGATTTTGTGTTGAAAACGTCCATTTAAAAAAACCTATTTCTTTTGCCGAACATCTAATGTAGCATTCTGGGTTTTATTCCCCGTGGCTTGCCACGTTTTTTTTAATACTAACGGAGATTTACTGATGCCGAAACCAAGTTATCATATTTTAGTGTGTACCAACAGCCGACCACCGGGGCATCCCAGGGGTTCCTGTGGTGAAAATGGTTCCAACGCCATTTTTGAAAAACTGGCCATGGGTGTTGAGCAAAAAGGGCTGTTTGGAAAATGCATGGTTGCAAATACCGGATGCCTTGGCCCTTGCGGTGTCGGCCCTGTCGTCGTTGTTTACCCGGATGGTGTCTGGTACCAGAAGGTCCAACCGGAAGATATAGATGAAATTCTTGACCAACACATTGGTCAGGGTAAAAAGATCGATCGCCTGGAAGTCCCGGATGAACTCTGGGGCTAACCTCACTAGGCGTGGGGCCAATATGCCATCGCATTATTTGGCTAGCAAAGAGTTGTCTCGGCGCAATCGAGCTCTTGCCCAGTTGCCTCCCCTGCTAAGGGGCCAGCGGCCAGTGGCAGATGACAATAGCTTTTTACCGCTAGCAACAAAATTTGTCTCAGCTTAAAAAGTAATTGCTATATTCCCTCCCACGTTAGTGGGTGGCCCGATCCCTCTTCCCGTTTCAGGGGAGAGGGTTTTTTGTTTTATGCTTTATTTCCCAGTGCCTAATTATATTAACGCGATGGTTGCTCTTGGAGCCAGGCTTGATAAGTAGACACGGCTATATCTGTGCCCACCCTTTTCTTTTTGGGTAGAAGTTGCGCATCGGAGCAGTTGGAAAAGTTGCTGTTGCGGTTCATTTTTAACCAGTCATTTAAAACCTGGTCCGCCAGTATTTCCCCAACGATTCTGTTCCCTTCTTTTGTCCAGTGAGTATCGCTGAGGTTAGAAAAGTACAGTTCTTTGTCGGCATAGCTCGTTAAACAATCAAAAAGGTCGATAACCTTTCCCTTAAACTGACGCATTTCAGCTAATGAAGCTATCATGGCTCCGGGTAATTGTGGGTCCAGAGAATCTTCTGGAATCCCTTCAAGCTCAATGACCAACTCCTGAATCTTTTTTGAGTATGCCAGGTTGGACGGAGAGTTAAGCATCAATACAAATTTTCCGGAATCAATAGTTTGTTGAGCTAAATCCATCAAAGCCAAAAACCAGCGGTACCCATTCTCAACTCTGTCGATGGTATTTATTCTGTAAGCAAAGGAAGCGCGGCGCATGGCTTTGATGTAAAAAGGCGGAGGCTGTACATCATTTCCTTCAATAGAATAATTGGAAAGGGTATGTATCCAGGGAAACATATTGGCCTTCTGCATCACCTGGGAATCAGATGACAGGAATTCCTGCACTCTTGGCATGTGCATGGAGTAATAGGCCTTGGCGTAATCCAGGAACCTGAATCGATACAGGCGTGGTACCCACGATCCTTTCCCCACAAAGAATTCTCCATTTTTGAAGCGGATTTCTTCCTCCTTGGAATAGGGCAACCATTCCATATCTAAAAAATCATTCCCCGTATAAAAATTGAAAATGACTCCATCAAAATCCAGCTTTGAAGACCAGAAATTGAACTGGGCCAGGTATTCAGGAAATGAAATGCCGGGGATTCCTAAATTGATCACTTCAAAATCAGAGTCACCCTCGGCTTGATTTAATAGTGTTTCAAGGACATCGCTGTAGGTATGGGGTGCGGGTACCGCCGCATAGGCAAATGAATCTCCGATGCTTAATATCCTGATTGTATTGGGATCTTTGGCAACCGAAACTGTTTTTTCCTTAAAACCCAGGGAAGCCAAATCGAAAGTATTATTTTCTGAAACCTGAATATCTTTGGATGAGCTCAGGAGGAAGGCGTTTTCGTATTTAATAAAAATCCAGTCGAAAAGAAACAGTGAAACGAGAACGCTTATTATGCAAAGACTCGCATTTATGAGGAAATTGAAACGGGGCGCGTGATTCCGATGTGGCATAAATCTATATTCCTTTTAGGGTCATGACTAGAATAGAGGCTTATTTTTAATAATTTTGATCAGGACTTTGTGGCGGCCCGAACTTGTTGATTGAACCTAAACTCACATTCTTCAAGATGCAAATAAAAAAGTTTTACCCATACTGTGAAACCTGAACAACCGAGCTGAGATGAAACCTTTTTTTGGAAGCCAAATTTTTTGTTTACATGGCTATTATATTTTGATATTTCTAGTAATATGAAAATATTAACCGCAGTATCATCTTTATCTGCTCTTGCTCAGGAAAGTCGTTTGCAGGTTTTCCGCTTATTAATTCAGGCGGGAAAAAATGGTGTGCCAGCAGGAGTGATCGGAGAGAAGTTGGACCTTCCTTTATCAACCCTTTCTTTTCATCTCAGCCAGTTGAAACAGGCCGGTTTGGTGGCTTGCCGCAGAGAAGGCAGAACATTGTTTTATTCTGCTAACTATAAAGCCATGAATGCCTTGATGGCTTTCCTCGTCGAAAATTGTTGTCAGGGTCAACCGGATAACTGCACTATTCCTGCTGAATGTGTTCCCGAAGTTAAGGGCAAGCAGAAGTGAGGCCGGTAATTAAAAAACTCCAGATGGATACACTAGGGATTTTTGAACGCTATTTAACGTTATGGGTGTTTCTATGTATTCTTTCGGGAATCACATTGGGTCATTTTTTCCCTCAGCCGTTTCAGGCCATCGGGAATGCCGAGATTTTCAAAGTCAACATTCCCGTGGCGATCCTCATTTGGGTCATGATCATTCCCATGTTACTCAAGGTGGATTTTAAAGCTCTGCACAAGGTCCGCACGCACTGGAAGGGAATGGCTGTTACAGTTTTTATTAACTGGGCGATCAAACCTTTTTCGATGGCGATTCTGGGGTGGGTGTTTGTGGCGAACCTGTTTTCTGCGTATTTACCTGCCGAGCAAATCGATTCTTATCTTGCCGGACTCATTATTCTAGCCGCCGCTCCCTGTACGGCGATGGTATTTGTTTGGAGCAACCTTGCTGATGGCGACCCCAATTTTACCTTAAGCCAGGTGGCTCTCAATGATGCAATTATGATTGTTGCTTTTGCTCCTATTGTGGGTTTGTTATTGGGGCTTTCTTCCATCACGGTTCCCTGGAAGACTTTGCTCTTATCTGTTGCTCTTTACATTTTGATACCCGTCCTGGTGGCTCAACTTTGGCGGGCTTGGTTAATGAAAAATGATGGCGAAGAGGCACTGCAAAAAATCCTGAAAACCCTCCACCCATTTTCTCTTTTGGCTCTTCTCGCTACTTTGGTTCTATTGTTTGGTTTTCAGGGAGATCAAATCATCCGGCAACCAATGATAATCGTGCTTCTTGCGATTCCAATATTGATCCAGGTTTATTTTAATTCTGGCTTGGCCTATCTTTTAAACCGGAAACTGGGAGTTGCTCATTGTGTAGCCGCGCCTTCCGCCCTTATTGGGGCAAGCAACTTTTTTGAACTGGCTGTGGCAACGGCCATCAGTCTTTTTGGATTTGAATCCGGAGCGGCATTAGCCACTGTTGTGGGAGTGTTGGTAGAAGTCCCGGTCATGCTGTCCGTAGTCCGAATCGCAAACAAAACACGCAACTGGTATGAGGGCTAGCCGCAGGCGTGGCTGGGCAAGGGCTTGTTGAGCCGCCAAAATTCCTTGTGAAACTGCTGATTTATGCAAACCCCCTTTATCCCCCTTATCAGGGGGAATATTTAAAGTATTGCGCTTTACCCCTGCGGGGCACGAAAGCTGTGGAAGGATACCACGGAGCTTGGTCTGCTTGATGGGCAATGCAGTGCTGGCCCCACGCCTAGTGGGAGCGGGCGAGTTTTTCCATTGCGCCCCAGAGTTCTTTTCTTCCCGTATGATTTTTGCTGGAATAAACAATGAAGTCCAGGGCATTTTCCCCCATGAATGCGGCCTTGATTATTTTTGTTTGCTTTTGGCGTTCCGAGGCGGAAAGTTTGTCAGCCTTGGTGACCACCAGAATATAGTCTCTGCCCAGTTCTTCCAGCCACTCTTTCAGGGTTAAATCCAACTCGGTGGGTTTTCTTCGGATATCAACGATGAATACGACGGCGATGAGAGGGTCGCGCTGGCTCAGATATTCTTCCAGCATTTTTTTCCACTTCTTCTGCATGGCCGGGGTGACCCGGGCGAATCCGTAACCGGGAAGATCAGCAAACATCATCGCGTCATTGATTTTAAAAAAATTAATTTCACGGGTTTTGCCAGGAGTGGAACTGATGCGCACCAGCTTTTTTCGGTTGAGCAAGGATTTGATGAGGGAGGACTTGCCCACGTTGGAGCGGCCTGCAAAGGCAAACTCAGGAAGCGTTCCTTGCGGATATTGTTTGGCCGAAACAGCTCCGACCAAAAACTCTGTGGATATGATTTTCATAGGCCAAATTTGTTGATGACCAGCCCGGATAAAAGTTTGGGATAAAAGAAGGTCGCTTTTTGCGGCAGACGGATGCCTTTTTCCGCCAGCCCACGAACCTGATCTATGAGCGTGGGGTTCATGAAAAAGGCCACATCATACTCGCCGCTATCCACCATTCCCATTCCTTCTTCAGAGTTCACCTTGTAGGAAACATATTGTTGTCCGGACTTTTCCCGGGTGTCAATTTTCAGGACATGCCGAAAAAGAATGGCGTGCAGTTGCATGACGTCAAGAATCTGCATATCCTCGGGCTCGCTTTGATCCAGAAGAGGCAGAATGTTTTTGGGGTCTTTGACTTTCAAAATGAAGGTATGATCTTTTCCCATATATGCGCAGAAGGTGATTTGTTCCTGCCCCAGTTCTTTCAGTCGGGATTTAACCTCGGCCCCATCCAAGGTGCCGGACCAGGGTGTGATGTCGAAATATTCCCCGGCTTTTTTCAGGAACGCTTCCCGATCAAACGGTTCCGGACTTTTCGCTACCCGGTGAATGGGGAAGATCGACATGGAATCTGAATCCATGTTGGTCAGGAACATCATGACGTGCGAACAGTCTTCTACCTTGTCCTGATTCGCCTCCGCAAAAGCCAGCGCAGTTTCATAGCGGTGATGGCCATCGGCGATATATATTTTTTTATCACGAATCTGGTTGGAGATTTCCTGGCAAATGGCGGCATTGTTCAGGCGCCAGATGCGATGTACAACACTGCCGTCATCAATCACGGATACGGGGTCCAGGTTGCCATCGTCCTTGAGTAACGAATCGATATTGCCTTCAGGGTCCGAATACAGCCCGAAAATGGGGCTGAAGTTGGCGTGGCAGGCATTGAGCAGACGGGTGCGATCGGTCTTGGCCTTGGCAAGCGTGAATTCATGCGGAAGGATGTTCCCCTTGCTGAAAGCTTCCGTTTTGACACGGGCGAAAAAACCTGTCCGGCAGAACTTGCCTCCTTCAAACTCGTATTCCTGGCTGTATAAATAGAATCCCGGTTGCGGGTCGCGGACAAGAACTCCTTCTTCCTGCCATTGCCGGAATGTATTGGCGGCGCGGATATAGCGGTTGTCCATCTCAGAGTCGGTGGAAGACTCCTTACCTAAAATCAGGCGCACAACATTATGCGGGTTCTTCTGGTGCAGGGATTCCTGAAGAGCAGGAGGAATCACATCATAAGGGGGAGCGGTGACCTCTACGAGAGGATGAGTGGCGGTGTCGTACAGCAGGCCATGGAACGGAATCACTTCAATCATAATAAGAACTCACTTTTTCAGTTTTAAGGAAGAGCTTCCTCGTTATTTAAGAAAATGATTATAACACCACCAGGCGCCCGGCGAGCCGCCGGTGGCAAATTGCAATAACTTTTACCGGCTAACAACAACTCACCTCGGCTGAAAGAGCCCTTGCCAGTTTACCCATTGGGGCATGAGAGGTTCTAAATCACCCCAGCCCCTCTTTGTAAAAGAGGGGTCCATTAAAGCTCCCCCTTCTACGAAGGGGGTTGGGGGGATTTGGTTTTTACTTATGCAAAAGGCCTCCAAACTAGACTACTATTTATAACGCCTCGCACTGGCACAACTCGCGGATGTATCGCACCATGGAATGGATGGTGTCCTCGTCCAGAGTGTGCCCCCAAGCCGGCATGCAGGGAGCCCGTCCCACCGAAAGTCCGCCGAACTTGATGGCCTCGAAAAGTTGTTCATCGGTCCGGGTTTCCAGATAGTCACCTTTGGTGTGGTTGCGCGGTGGAACCGTGAGAAACTTGGCGTTGATACCATTTCCCTTGCCTTCAATGCCATGACACTGGGCGCAGTACCACTGATAAGTTTGCCGGGTATTTTCTGTGACTTGCGCCGGTTCGGGTTGCTGAGTTTGCGGTTGGACTCTCTTGACCTCTTGTTGCGTGGGAGGTTTGAGGGCCACCTGCTCATTGTCATTTTGTCCGCAGGCAACCATGCCGAGCAAAACGGTTGTTATTGTGGCGAGCAAATTTTTATAATTTCTTTTCATATTTGTCACGGGTGACTCGCCTTTTATTTGCCACCGGCGGCTCGCCGGTTCATATTTTCTTTTTTCAGCGTCATGAGAAACTGTGTGAATTGGATTTGGGTGGCGGAATCCATCTTGTATCGGGGCATACGACTTTTTGATGTATAAACCTCAGGTGTGTTCAGCCAGTTGACGACCCAGTCGGCTTGCAGTCGGTTTCCTGCGTTGATCAGAGATGGGCCGGATATGCCGCCACGGACTTTTCCTGCAAGATTCAAACTCTGATGGCATGAGATGCAGGAGAAAGTTCTCTCAAACTGGTATTTGATTTTTGCGCGTTTCCCTTTTGATAAAGGCTCTGTTGTAACCGGTTCGAGTGTGAGGCCGGAGACTTTCAAGCCCATCAGGCTATCCGACAGTGCACTGGCTTCTTTTTCAGCAAAAGAAGGATGTGGGTTTCCGCTAGACCCCTGTAAAAATCCGGGGGCGGTGCTGACTCCGGCAGGCCGGATGACCTCAGGGTTTTGCAGGAATTGCTTGAGCCATTTTGCCTGGAACTTGTTGCCGGCATAATGCAGGTCCGGTCCGGAATTTTTTTTTTCGCTATCTCCCAACCGGTGGCAGGAACCGCAATCTTTATCCTGCAAGGGCCCGGCACTGGCAAGTACTGGGGGTAGCAGTACGAGTCCAATGAGAATAAAAAATGCCGGAATTTTCATGGCAGGGGTTCCGGTTCGTTGTTTTCGGGTTGCGGTGCTTCTTCACCTTGACCTTGAAAAATATCGTATAAAAACTCTACGATATTTTTTTGTTCCTTGGATTCTTCCTGCAAAGTTCCGGGTTCTTGCGGAGTGGTTTCCTGGGGTTCGTCTTGAGTTGGGAAGCTATCGACAGCAGGATTTTTTGGTGTGATTTTCACAAACTGGTTTTTTTCTACATCATAATAAAGGTCATCCTGCAATTGCGGTGGCCCCATGATATTTTCCTGGACACGGTGCCGAGTGTCATAAGGGAATTCCTGCCGGGAAAGTAGGCGCGGGAAATTCAATTCACGCAGGTTCAGGAAGCGGTATGCCCGGTAACTGTCTGTTGTTTCCTGCAAAGCCAGAATTTCATCTTCGTTAAGAAATCGGATTTCGCCACTGGGGAAAGGCGTTTGCAGGGGCTCCCCGTTTTGTGTTACCCCCTGCTTGAGCTGAAACTGCGGGAGAACCTGGTTGTTGAATCGTAATTCATCAAAAAAGGAAGTCGTGTCTTGTATGCTCTGCCGCAAGGGGTCGCCCAGCCCTGCGGACAATTTGTTTTGATGGCAGGACTCACAACTGCGGACGGTTTTACGAATTGTATGTGGAGAATAGGTGGTCCAGATCAAGCCTGCTCCTCCGTCCAGAGTCAATGGCGGTTCCGCACGTTTAGTCGGAATCCCCATCGGACTGGTCTGGTCGGTGATGAAATACTGGTAACGGGGTTTTAGTATTGAATATTTGCCGCGCTCATTTTTCCCCATTATCAGGTCCGACCACCCGGTCTCTGCAAACACGGATAACCAGAATTCCGGTAAACGGTCTCCCTCTATGCTGTCGGGAAGCGATTTCGCGGAGAGCCAGTTGATCATTCCTTGCTGGCCGGTTTCATTGCCTGACAGGATGCTAGACAGGTCCGGGTCGGTCAGGTTCCAGTCCTTCCACTTTTGTGGAGTGAATGTCTTTTCGCGAATGAGGTGCATTCCCCATTCCCCTGCTGACCACCTGGCATGGCAGGCTGAGCACTCCATCTCATCCATATGTTTTGGCACCTGGTGCGCGATGGACGGTTTAATATTTTTCAGAAGAGGGATGGTGTGTTTCTTTCCTGTTACTTTGGAATATAAAATCCATTGGTCTTTCTCCTGCTTGGTATGCATCATGGGAGAGGAGCCTGAATTCAGTAATACGGTATCTCCTGCCCGGATTTTTCTTTTCAGGTTAGGATTTAAATTGCTTTTCTTTATTAGTTGTTTGGTTTTGGAATCCGACTCAATCAACAGGTATCCTTCGGGTTTTTCCGAGGCTGTTCCGTGGCAGTCGGTACAGCGAATTTGAACCGCTGAGTGCAGGCCTTCCGGTTCAATTTCGGGTTTCATTTCATCGCCAATATGGCAGTCGATGCAATGCATGCCTTTTTCCCGGTGGATATCGGGAACCAGGAACTCATGTTCCTTTCCATATAAAACCGGTTTTTCATCGCTGATGGATTTTGGCGTGGAGCGGGGCCGGGCAGGTTTGGCAAACAAGCCTTCATACTCCTCCCCCACACCATTATTGTTGTGGCAATGTTCGCATTGGACGCTGGGTATGGCGGTGGTGAATTTGTGCAACAGGGGGTAGCCCCGGCGATTGCTTAAGGATTTGTCGGCGAATTTGCGTTCAAATCGATTTTGCTTTTTATCCTTTTTCTGTAGACCCTGAATGGCCCGGTCATGCGATAAAGAAATACCGTCATTGGTGTAGATCATGTGGCAAGCCGAGCATCCGGTTGACCGGTAGTCGCCCGGCCTGTGCGGACCGGGTGCGTCCAGATGGCATCTCAGGCATTTGGTTTTGAGAAACCCGTCTACTGCATGTTCCTCCCCCGATGGAGGGTAAGGTTGCTCCTGTTCCCCAGGATACAGAGAGTGGGGCATTTCATTCGCGGGTTGTGCGCCCCAGCCAAAACGGGTGATGTTGATCATGCGTTTGGCCGTGGCCATCAGCGAACGTTCGATTTTTTTGACATGGCTGTCGTGACATTTGCCGCAAAACCGGGGTGCGTTTTTCATGGAGGAGGGATTTGCCACCAGCCCTTTATGGGCATCTGGAAGCGACCGGACCCTGCGGTTTCCGCCATGGCATCGAACGCAGGAAAACCTGTGGTTGGAGCTGATTTCTTCAATACCCTGATGACAGGTGTAGCATCCGCCTCGTCTCTCCAGATATTTTATTTTACCGTAAACCTTATCGATGGAAAATCCTGACTCACGATAAAACCGTTCAACGAATTTTTCAGAATCGCCATAGTTTTGAAACTGGACTCCATCCAAAGTGGTTCCCGGCTGCAAAACCTTTTCCGTATTTCCTTGAAAACCCCGAACACGGTAGAAAGGATCGTCAAAATCGGCGGCATCAAAATCCTGTTTGGGAGTCGATTCCGGAACGGGAACCATGTTTTTGGATTCTAAAAATGTCGATGCATTATTGTCGACTTCCGATTCTGAAATATTTTCGGATTCAGACTGGGAATCGCCATCGGGTTGGACGAACAGATCCAGTAGTCCCGGCAGATTGTTTTCCTGCCCTGAGGAAAGCAAAGGGAGGGACCAAAAGCCCAGAACAAGCAGGGCGAAAATTTTAATCAAACGGTTCATTCTTGTCTCGAGTTTAATATTTTTTTCCGTAATCGACGATGATCCTGAGTGCGTTCAAAGCTGTAACTTTTTTTGATGTCCTGATAAATAGGGTCTGCATAACTGTCGTGACAGGGTATGCAGTTTCCAACTCTTAAAATCCGGTTTATTTCTTTCTGGTTAAATGTCCGGGCTCTTGGCTGATGGGTTCCTGCAAGAGAGTCTCCCCGCATGGATACTTTGGCTTGCGGGTCGAACTTGGAGGCCTTCAGCATTATATCTGAACGGTTCAGAGGATCGACAAAATCATTTTTTCCTGTGGAGTTTTTTCCTATCTTGAGGTCGCCTTCCCCCAATCCTAAAGTTTTGCCGGACAAATGGCAACTGGTGCAGGAGCGGGCCTGTGTTTGAATGGAATGTGGGTTCAGCGCATAAGCCAGATTCGACCCTGAGGTGCCATGAGGGTTGGTGAAGGCCCACTTCCGATAGCGGCCTCGTTCCTCTCCCATTTGATCCAGAACGGGAAGCGGATTTTCCTTTTCATCCAGCACGGTCAAATGTCTTTCCGGTTGAGTCAGCATGGGTGCTACCTTGCCCCGAGGCCCGATCATTAAAGCCGGTTCGCCGATATCCAGGGAATGGGACGCGGGAACGGGTGCTTGTTGCTGACCGCCGGTGATGTTTTGGTGACATCCCGGACAACGAACCACCCAGCGAGCATGGCAAGCTGAACATTCCAGACGGGACTGGTGTTGAGGAATGGAATGAGCACCGGGGAAATCTTTTACTAACGGGATATCATGAATCTGCCCGGTTTGTTTTCCAATGGCAACCATGTACCCATTCTGGACTTTTACGTTCGTCATCTTGCGATTGCGCGCAGAAACCACCATCCAGTCGTCCACCTTGTTTGAGCCGCCTTCATAATGTTTGCTGACCCGGATTGCCGGATCTTTGGGATCGGTGATCTGTGAAATATAAGGGTAGGACTGACTGTCTCCATGACAGGTTTCACAGCGGATCTCTACCGCTTCATGTTGCTTGGAATAAAGATTTCCATCTCCCATGATATCAAGTTGCGTATGGCAATCTGTGCAGTCCATTCCTCTTGCCGTATGCACGTCCCCCATGGCTCTCCCTTTTCCGACAAACAAGGGAATGTTTTTATTCGGGGCAACGGGTCTTTCGACCTGAGTGATTACATCATTGGTTTCCTCAAAGTCGTGAGGACGGTGAGGCCCAAAAATTTCTTCGATCGCTTCCGGAATGTCGGGTTCCTCGTCAGGTTCGGTTGCGGTGCCCAGGGCTTGCACGTCAAAACCGCGATGGCACTGGATGCAGGTGGAGCGCGAAGGAATGGCGCGAATTTTATGGAATCGGGCATGCCCAGGATCAGTACGGGAGATGGTGGGGTCGTTGCCCTCATAGAGTCCGCTGGAAGAATATTCAAAATGACAGGCGGCGCATCCCTGCGAACGGTATTGGCCTTTGGCCGGTGGCGAATCCAGATGGCATTGGAAACATTGTTGCCGCAAAATGCGGTCTGCCGGATGTCGGGAAACGGCAACCGATTGTGCCTTTTCTAAAGCGGGTATCGTTGCCGGAGAAAAGAATGGAAGTTTTTCCAGTTTACCCAGGGCCCCCTGATTGTGAGGAACACTCGCATCCTCATCGGCAATGGCAAGGGTGCCGTAGCGGGCTGTTTTCTGGCTTTGCCCTGCCCATTGGTATCTCAAGCCGGAAATCACACCTGCCATTGTATTCATCATGGATTTCTTAACGCGGGCGATATGGTTTCTATCTTCATCCGCGTGCCCTGCATGGCAATACAACTGTCCGCAGGATTGCTCCACTACACTCAGGCTTGAAGGATTTCGTTTTCCTGTTCCCGCTTTGGGGTCATAAATCAAGCCCGCATGTGCCTGCTCTTTGTTTACCGATTCGGGTTCACCGCCGTGACAGACGGAACAACCGAACTCAGGCGGATGAGAAGCGCTGACGTTGGCGATGCCATCGTGGCAGGTGATGCATCGTTCCACCGGGCGGTCCCGGTATTGAGAAACCTTGACCCAGGGGTAGTCCGGCAATTTCGCGGTGACACGAACCTGCTTGATACGCGGTTGCTGAATTGTTCCCTCAGCTTGATTGGAGGATGACTGGAGAAAACGCTCCTGCCAGAAGGTCCAGTCCGTTTCTCCGGCGTACACGGAACAGACTCCTGAAATGGCTAGAAAAAAAACTAAGAGTCTAAGTTTCGACACGGTGGATGAAGGAGGAGTTATAAATACCCGTTAACATGAGGGGTCAATCATAAACCAGAGTTACCCGTTCAAGAAAGTCTGAAAGTTCGGCCAGGTGATTTTTAATCGAGTCGGGATCTTTATTTTTCGCGGCTATTTCGATGGATGCCCCGACTTTACTGACCGGCATGAAACCGTAGCCGCCTCCGGACCCTTTCATGGAGTGGCCCAGCACTCGGATTCTAGCAAAATCCTCAGCCTTGAGCGCATTTTTAATGGATGTTATATCTTTTTGGCGATTTTCCAGATAGCCGGGGATCAGGTCGCGAAGGTCCGGGTCAACATGAGCGATGATTTTTTCTGCCGGTTTCTTCATGAACAGCTCCATCCACTAGGCGTGGGGCCAGTGTGTAATCGATTTTTCCCGCTAGCAACAGTTCTTCTCGGCTCAACGAGTCCTTGCCTGCTCCTACCGGGCGTGGCCCGGTCAGTAAATCGGGTTATGGAAATAGTACAGGGCATCGTCTCCGGGGTTGATGCTGTAATCAGGAAGGCTGGAGCAATGTTCCAGAGCTATCTTCCACTGTGAACCGTCCCGGGTAAACATATAACTGCAAACGCTGTGTTGCCGCTCATCGGTATCGTTTGATTTGGAGGTGATGCTGATAATTTCATCTGCCAGAACATAGCTCACTTCTTTGCCCACTTTTCCGCTGAGAACCTGACGTTGCACTTCGCATTTCATATCTCTGAAATCGGACATCATTTGCTGGTAGTCCTTAACCCTGTTTTCCAGCAAGGCGCGTTTGTCATCCACCATGATCACCAGGTCTTTAGCGTAGAACTGCGGCAGTTTTTCGGGTTGGGTGCAGGTCAACGCGTCTAATTTTTTGAGAATGCCAGCAAGACCATCCGTTTCCGCCGCCAAAACCTGACTGCTGAACACCAGTGAAAGTACTAAAACCAATCCTGTTATAACGTTACATTTTTTCATTTAAAATCTCCAAAAATCCAGTTACTGCTAGCCGCAGGGGCAAATTGTAATAAGTTTTTCTTCGCTCGCCAACCGCTGGCTGGCTAAGGAAAATTCTGTAGAATAATTTCTACTGTTTCTCCATCCTGAGCCCAGCCGAAGGTTCCGGACCCGGCAAAGGTGGTGATGATTCCCTTGGTGTCCACTTTACGGATACGGTTATTTCCCATATCAGAAATATACAAGTTTCCTTTTGAGTCGAAGGTGACGGCGGAAGGGCTCTTGAGCATCGCTTTGGGGCCCGGGCCGCCATCGCCAAAATAGCCTTGATAGCCTGTGCCCGCAACTGTTGCGATCTTCCCATCCTTCGTGATTTTTCTTACTACATGAGAGTTCATGCCGGCGATATGCAGTTCCCCGGTTGGACTCATAGCCAGATAGTCCATATTGCGAATTCCCGCTTTTAATGCCGGGCCGCCATCGCCAGAGTTTTCATGATTGCCGTTCCCGCCAACCGTGCTGACAATGCCCTTGGTATCTATTTTGCGGATCATATTATTGGCACCATCGGCGATATATAGATTGCCTTCCTTATCGGTGGTCAGAGCGCCGGGGTCGCGGAACGCGGCTTCACTTGCCGGGCCGCCGTCGCCATAGTAAGCGGACTCCCCGGTGCCAGCGATGGTGGTGATTTCTCCCTTGGCTGAAACTTTGCGGATCTGGTGGTTGAGCCGGTCAGAGATAAACATATTCCCTTTAGGGTCAAAGGCGATGTCTGAAAAGGTGGTGATGATCGCCAGTTCCCCGGTTTGAACCTTGCCTTTGTATTTGCTCTTGGCAATAGATTCCAGATAGTCCTTGTCGACAGTTCCCATAACTTTGCGCATGATTCCCTTTTCATCCACTTTTCGGATGAGGCTGGTGAACCCGCTGGGGCTGACGATGAATATTTCTTCTTTGCCGTTCACCTTCAGGGATGTCGCTCCATAGATGGAAGCTTCCAGAACGGGCAGGTCATCACCGATATTCCCGCGGATTCCATTTCCGGCGATGGTTTGGATGATGCCGTCTTGTGTAACCCGGCGAATGCGGTAATGTCCCTTATCTGAAATAACCAGGTTGTCTTTTTTATCTACGGCAATTCCGTGAGGAAAACTCAATTTCGCTCCGGTAGCCGGGCCGCCATCTCCGGCAAACATTTTTATCCCGTTTCCGGCAACGGTTGTGATGCCACCGCGACGGGTGTCTACCCGGCGAATGCGGTAATGCGAACGGTCAACAACCAGTAGCTTGCCATCCTGATCCAGGGCCACTCCGAAAGGCAGGTGTAAGTTGGTATCCCGGGCCATTTCAGAGTCACCGTTGTAGTCCTGATGTCCGGTTCCTGCGATGGTGCGAATCATTCCCTGGGTGTCTACAGAACGGATGCGGTTATTATTTCGGTCAGCGATGTACAAGACGCCGTTTTTATCCACCGCTACGCCGGTGGGTCCTGCGATACTGGCGCGATAAGCGGGGCCGTTATCACCCATGAAAAAGAAGCCACCATCTCCGGCAACGGTATGGATGATTCCCTGGGGATTGATTCTCCTCACCCGGTTGTTCCCGCGGTCGGCGATATAAAGATTGCCTTTTTTATCCAGAGCCAGTCCGAAAGGTTTCGACAACTGTGCCTGGGCGGCAGGGCCTGAATCGCCTTTGAACCCGTCCACTCCATCGCCTGCAAAAGTGGTGATGATTCCCTTGCTGTTCACCACACGGATCCGGTCGTTGGAACGGTCGGCAATATAAAGATTTCCTTTGTCATCGACGGCAACTCCGGAAGGCCGGCTGAGCTGAGCCTCGGTAGCTTTTCCGCCATCACCGCTGAACCCTGCGGTTCCGTTGCCTGCGACGGTGGTGATGTTTCCCCGGCTGTCCACTTTTCGAACGCGGTGGTTATTCCTGTCGGCGATATAGAGGTTGCCTTTTCTATCGAGGGTCAAGCCAGCAGGGAGTTTCAGCCGCGCTTCGGTGGCTTTGCCACCGTCACCGCCGTACCCGGACTCACCTGTACCGGCATAGCGGGTCATGTTCCCCTTGGTGTCCACACGGCTGATGATATTGTGATCACGCATGGCAATATAAATATTGCCCTTTTTATCGACGGCGATTCCATCGACCAGTGAAATTTCAGTGTCAGTGGCTTTGACCGCTTTTGCCAACACAGGGATGGCAGAAACCGCTACCCATAAAAAAATGTTTAGCGCGACCAATAGTTTAAGATTCTTTAGCATGTTCAAACCTCTTTATAAGCGGAAAAACGCCGTGAAAATCCCATTTTCCCCCCTTGAAAACCCAGAAAAAATAATACATAGGGAAAGTGGATTTTTTGCCCTTTTTGCTATTGGGAAAAACCCGGTTTCAGGATAGCTTCACCCTGCCAAACCTCATTGTTCATAAGGGTGAAAGCTTTATCTGTCATTTAAACAGGCAATTATACTTTCCAGAAAATTGATGTCAAATATTATCTCGTTGGGCTTGAGAGAGTAAAAATGCTATCATTTTACCCATCATGAAAACCCTGTTGATTTTTCCGGCGCAGTGGTATCCCACTCAGCCGTATTTGAGCACACCCTATCTGACAGCCTATTTGCGGGCCAAGGGCTGGGATGTGGAACAAAGAGATTTTAATATAGCGTCCTACGACCATTTTCTGTCGGCTCCGCTTCTGCAAAATGCTGAAAAGTTGATGGCTCAGCGTTTACAGTCGCTCAAAAACCAGAATTCACTGTCGATGAAGGAGAAATCCCATCTGGATGTGCTGGCGACGGGACTGAAATTCTCCCAGACGATCATCGGGGGAGTCGAAGAGGCCAAACAGGTCATGCGAACGCCGGAACGGTTTTTCGATTTTCCCAGTTATCAGCAGGCGGATATGCTGATCAAATCTGCCCTGAAACTGGTTTCCGATGCCCATGCCCCGGCGGTTTTCAGCCTGTCGACCTTCGAGAGTGGTATCGGTGCCGAAGAGTCTACCCATAGAGCACACGAAGCCAGCCGGGACGCGGCAACCAATCCTTTCATCCATTTATATGACAACGTTTTGATTCCCGGTGAAAACTGGTTGGACTACGATGTCGTGGGCATTTCCATTGTCGGCATTTCACAGATCATTCCCGGGCTGACTTTAGCCCGGCAACTCAAAGAAAAGTTTCCTCATCTGCATATCACCCTGGGCGGTCCCATTTTCAGCGTCAACGCCGGACAGTTGATCGGTCACCCGGAATTTTTTGATGATTTCTGCCACAGTATCGTTACCTTCGAGGGAGAAGAACCCCTGCATAGACTGCTCACCGCGCTCAAGGCCGGAGACGCGTTATCCACCGTGCCCAACCTGATCCATCTGGATGGACGCGAAGTGGTGAACAACAAAGAACGTGTGGAACTGCGTTTTGAAGAAGTTCCCAATCCGACTTTCGATGGCCTGCCGATGCAGAATTATCTGTCTCCATACCCGATCATCCCCGTTTTGCAGAGCCGGGGTTGTTACTGGGGCAAATGTACATTCTGCACACATAGCTTTGTTTACGGACACCGCTACGGCAAACAGAAAACCCAGGCCATGGTCGATGGACTGCAAGCGTTGATGGAAAAATACAATACGAAATATTTCACCTTTTCCGATGAGGCCGTGTCGCCACATGCCCTCAACGATATGTCGGAACTGATGATCGAGCGCGGGGTGGAAACCCGTTCCCTGGCATTGCTGAAATTTGAAAAAGTAATGGATGAAAAACTGTTCGCCAAAATGAAAAAAGCCGGATTCGTCTTCCTGATGTTCGGACTCGAAAGCGCGAACGACCGGGTGCTGGCACTCATCGATAAGGGAACCACCAAGGCAGTGGAACGTGATGTTCTAATGAAGAGCCATAAGGCGGGTATCTGGAACCATTCGTTCCTGTTCTTCGGGTTCCCCACCGAAACGCGCCCTGAAGCCGAGGAGACCATCGATTTTCTGCGGGACAATCTCGAATCCATTCACTCCTTTGGGCCGGGAGTGTTCCTGCTGAATAGAGATTCGAGTTGCTACCAGTATCCGGAAAAGTTTTCCATCGAACGCATCATCGAAGACCCGGATAGAAATATCGCCATGAACCTGGACTTTGTCGCTAAAGAAGGTATGTCCCGCGAAGAGGCTGGCGAAATGAATGACGAATGCATCAAAATGGCGGAAGAGTTGTTCCCGTCGCTTAAAGTGTGGGGGACTTTGCCGCGCGAACATTTCCTGCTCTATCTCGACAAGTTTGGCAAAGAAGCACTGGACGGCAAACAACCCCCGGCAGAAGAAGAGGAAAAAGTTCTTTGCCGGGCTTAGCAGGTTGCATGAATAAATGGATAAGGACTTATCTTTGTAGCCCCCCTCATCCTAGCCTTCTCCCTCCAGGGGAGAAGGGATTTTTTGCTTCCTCTCCCTTGAGGGGAGAGGATTGAGGTGAGGGTGGTTTAATAGGGTTTTTCTTTGAAAAGATTTTGAGATCATATTGAAATGAAATCACTACTCATATTTCCGCCGGACTGGTTACCTTCCGAGCCTTACCTGAGCCTGCCGTCACTGGCTTCGGTCCTGCGCCCGGCAGGGCATGACGTCACGCAACTGGATGTCAATGTCGAGATGTATGACATGTTTTTCAGTACGCAGTTTCTCCAGCATACCGCGCAACGCATTGCCACCGAACGCAACTATCTTCAGGATGTGGAAAAAGAACGCGGACTGGATGAAGAAGAACAGGCGTTGCTGGAACGACTGCTCACCTGCACCCCGGAACTGTTCCAACAATTTTCTGAGGATGTTGAACGGGCCAAAAAAATCCTGCGGGGAGAAACCTTCTACGATATCGACCAATTGGAATGGGCGACAAACTGCCTGCACCAGACCATGGCGCTGATCTCGCTGGCTTATTATCCGGCGCAAATCTGTTTTCCTCCCATCGAAACGGATATCGTTTACAAACCGTTCATGTCCACGGAAATTCTGGAAGCCGTCGATGACGACCAGATCAATATCTACCGCGACGTTTACCGTATGCTGATCCGTCCGATAATGGAACGCGATCGCCCGGTGATGATCGGCATTTCGGTGGTGCAACAAAAACAACTCATCGCTACCTTCACCTTCTGCAAAATGATCAAGGAAGAGTTCCCGGCAACGCATATCACCCTGGGCGGGAACATCATCACCCGCATCCGTGACACCCTGCCGGAAATGGCCGGACTGTGGGAATGGTTCGATAGCGCAGTGGTGTATGAAGGCGAGTCGGCCTACCTGAAACTGACCGAAGCGGTAAAAACCGGTGGCGATTTTTCAAAACTGCCGAACCTCATCTACAAAGATGAAACTGGCGTTCACACGAATAAAGAAGTCTGCTCCGAAAACCTGGCCGAACTGCCGCCACCGGATTTTGACGGACTGCCGCTGGAAAAATATTTTGTGCCGCACCTCATCCTGCCCTACCTCGCGACGCGCGGGTGTTATTGGGGCCGGTGTACCTTCTGCGACCATTTCCAGGGTTACGTCGAAGGATTCCGCACCAAACAGGTGGACCAGATTATGGAGGAAATCAAATTCCTCAAAGAAAAATACGAGACCCGGTTTTTCCATTTCACCGATGAGTCCTATCCCCCGGCATTGTTCCAGAAACTTTCGCGCAAATTGATCGACGATAAAACCGATATCGCGTGGACCACGCATATGCGCTTTGAAGAATCATTGCTGGAAGAAAAAGTCTGGCAGGATGTGGCGGAATCAGGATGCAAATATCTGCACTTCGGTTACGAGTCCGGCAATCAACGAGTCCTTAAGCTCATGGACAAGGCCACCAAACTCGATGCCATCGAAACCAATTTGCGCATGTCGTCCGAAGCCGGTATCTGGAATCACCTGATGGGGTTCTTCGGGTTCCCCGGAGAAACTTCAGCAGAGGCCGACGATAGCAAAGCCTTCGTCGAGAAAAATTCAGCCCATATCCATTCCTTAGGCTTCATGACCTTCGTATTGGGTAAGTACAGCCCCATAGCGTTCGAGCCGGAAAAATACGGTGTCAGCTACTACAAAAATCCGGAATGGGATCTGGCACTCGATTACTACTTCACCACTAAAGACGGACTCAGCATCCAGCAAGCCATAGATGTGTTCGACGAATTCGAACGTAAACACAACACCAAATGGGATCTACGCACCTGCGTCCGCGAATACATCTTCCTCTACATCGATAAATACGGCTCCAACCACCTCCCGCAACTCGAAGTCACCGAAGAACAACGCCAACAAATGCAACAAACCACCATCGGCATGGTCTAACCGCTAGGCGCGGGGCCAGTGTTACGGCAGACGCTCGCTTTGCTCGCGAGCCGCTAAAAGCGTGGGGCTGTGATACCCCTTTCCATAAATCTCATGCCCCGAAGGGGTACAGTGTTTAAACCTCCCCCTGATAAGGGGGACTGAGGGGGTTAGCTTTGCTCCCCCTTCTACGAAGGGGGTTGGGGGGATTTGCCTTTTTACTTCCCTCTATACTGACGGAATTATTAGTGTGAGGCTATTCCCATCTACCTGAGGATTTAGGGCTGTTGATAAAATTCCAAACCTCCTTGTTAGAATATCCCCCAGTGGTTGTGCCGCTAATTTCTGAAATGATAAAATCATGCACAAGGAAGCCAATGCGTAGTTTTTCTTGCAACGTGTATATATCGGCGCGAGAGACTATATAAACAGTACCTGGAAAAACCGCGTACCAATTCAGCACACTAGGCAAAGTATCCAGATAATTAAGAACTACCTGCCGAGCAATTGTGTTGGAGTTAAAAGTTATACAAAATACCTTCATAGCTCATTCATTTTCTAGCTGCCTAACCGATGGGTTTGCAATAAGCTCAACCGCTTCAAGGTCAACCTCTGTGGCTCCTTTTTTACTTTGCATCATTTGCAGTGCTTCATGTTTGATTTGATAATCTTCGGATTGCAGTTTGGGTGAATCGCAAAGCATGAAGTAAAAAAAACCAATAATGGCTACCCCAGGTGGAAATAGCCCCGCATAAATTAATAAACTTTGAAAGGCGGGGTATAGGTAGGCAAAGCCCCAACATAGAGGTGTGGTAATTAATGTGAGCCATAGTATGGGGTTCAGCGCACTCCTCACATGTATTTTATGTGTTAGCGTCTGTGCGTTTTTAGATATCTCTGAAAAAAACTTTCCCACCATACTTTAGAGCCCTTCACGGGAAGATGGTAAATCCTACATTTTCTCTGCACATGATAGTAACCTTAATGAGAAAAAGTAACAACAAGAGGGAGATTAATTTCTGTGAAGGGGTCAAACTGCTTCTTGCTTGCAAGTTGGCTGGCAAAGGTTAGAAACCAGCCAACCCTCCCCATGCCCCTCCCTATGAAGGGAGGGGATATAAAACCAACCCCCTCAATCCCCCTTGTCAGGGGAGGTTTAAACACTGGCCCCACGCTTTTAGCGGCTCGCGAGCGAAGCGAGTGTCAGCCGTAACACTACCCGCGGCGGTTCGCCGCTATTTGCCGATGCAGAATTGGCCGAAGATTTTATCGAGTAAATCTTCTTCGAAAGTTTTGCCGAGTATGATTCCCAGGTGGTCCATGGCGAGGGTGACATCGACGGCGACGAGTTCTTCGGAAAGCCCGCCACTCAAACTATTAACAGCGTTGTGCAGGGAATGAGCCGCTTGTTGCAGGTGGTCGCGGTGCCGTTCGCGGGTGATGATGAGAGACTCGCCAATGCGTTCTCCGCTCGTTGCTTTCTGGTAGATGGCTTCTTTGAGCGTGCCGAATCCGTTCAGCGTTTTAGCCGATAGAGTGATGGGTTGCTCTCCCGCGAGAAATGTTTCGAGTTCTTGCGATTGCCAGGAAGAGGGCAGGTCGGATTTGTTAAGCACCACCAGTTTGGGTTTCTGACCTAGTTCTTGCATTAAGAGTTTGTCGTTATCGTCAAGCGGTTCGGAGGCATCGAACACCACGATTGCCAGGTCGGAGCGTTCGAGAGCCGAGCGGGTTCGTTGTATGCCCTGTTCTTCGATCATTTCCGGGTTATTGCGGAGTCCGGCTGAATCGATGATGACGATATGAATATCTTTAATACGTACCCGTTCTTCCAGCGTGTCGCGGGTGGTCCCTGCTATGGGGGTGACGATGGCGCGGTCTTCCTGTAACAATGCGTTGAGCAGGCTGGATTTCCCGACATTGGGTTTGCCAACGAGGGTGACCTGCATTCCTTCCCGAACAATTTTCCCCTGACGAAACGAGTCCACCAGTTCTTTCAGTTCGGATTCGACCTGTTGAATTTGTTTTTGTGTGTCGGACCGCGACTGAAACGTGAGCCCGTCTTCTGAAAAGTCTATTGAGGCTTCCAGCTGAGACTGAGCGTTGAGCAGGGTTTCGTGCAGGGCGCTGAGCCTGCTTGAGAGTCCGCCTTTGAGTTGCGCCATGGCGGAGTTGAGTGCTTTGTCGGAAGCGGATTCGATGACATCGGCGACGGCTTCGGCCTGAGTCAGGTCGAGCCTGCCGTTGGTGAAGGCTCTGCGGGTGAACTCGCCGGGTTCTGCCAGTCGTGCGCCTTGCGCTAAAACCAGTGCGAGAATTTTTTTGGTGATCAATGTTCCGCCGTGGGCGCTGATCTCGATAACGTCTTCGGCGGTATAACTTTTGGGTGCTTTAAAAAATGTGAGAAGGACTTCATCCCTGCATTGGTTAGTTTCCGGATCGCGGATTTCTCCGAACACGACTTTTTGCGGAGTGAGATCTGAATTACTTTTAGCGGGATGGAAGAGGATCATGGCGATGCGCAAGGCATCCTCACCGCTTATGCGAATGATGCTGAGTCCGCCTTCACCGGGTGGTGTGGCGATTGCTGTGATGGTGTCGTTCATGACCGTAAACATTACCACCCTCTAGCGAGGGAGGCAATGCAAACTCCCTGTTTGTAAATCACCCCAGCCCTCTTTGAGAAAGAGGGAGCAAAGCCAACCCTCCCCAAACCCCTCCCTATGAAGGGAGGGGATATGAAAATACCGATTTTGTCAGGGGGAAGATATTAAAGTAGTGCGCTTGATGGCATTGCTTGCTTGACGGGCAATGCAGTACTGGCCCCACGCCTAGTGGGCTAGTCTTTGGCTACGTGGTAGATATAGTATTGTTGGGAGATGGTCAGGATATTGTTGACGGTCCAGTAGATGACGAGTCCGGATGGAAACGAAAGGAACAGGAAGGTGAACACGATGGGGAGGAACATCATGATTTTCTGTTGCATCGGGTCGCCCATGGATGGAGTCAGCTTTTGTTGCAGGAACATGGTGGCACCCATGACTACGGGAAAAACGTAAAAGGGATCGGCAACGGAAAGATCGGTGATCCAGCCCATGAACGGGGCACCGCGAAGTTCGATAGAAAAGAACAGCGCGTGGTACAGGGCGATGAATACGGGAATCTGCAACAGCATGGGCAAACAACCGCCGACCGGGTTCACCTTGTGTTTTTTATACAGCTCCATCATTTCTTCATTCATTTTCTTCCGGTCGTCTTTATTTCTTTCCTGAATGATTTTTACATAGGGCTGAACCTTCTGCATTCCCTTCATGGACTTGAAGCTTTTATGAGTCAGCGGGAAAAACAGTAATTTGATGACGCAGGTCATGAAGATGATCGACCAGCCGTAATTGCCGGTGAGATCATGGAAAAACGCCAGAACCTTGAGAAGCGGTTTGACCAGAAACGCGAACTTGTTGCCGAACCAGCCGTAATCGATCAGCCTTACCAGGTGATGGCCTTTGCCTTCCAGAATTTCCAGTTCTTTGGTGCCGGCATAAAAGAAATTCTGGGCACTGGCGGCGGATTGAACGGACTCGAGTTCCAGTCCGACAAAGGACTGGTCTTTTTCTTTGAACACCACGCCGGATTTAGTGCCCTGCTGGGGAATGAGAGCCGATCCGAAATATTTATTCTGGAAGGCGACCCATTGTAAATCTCCCTTGAAATAAGCGGTGTTGGTGATATCTTCCGGCGGATTTTCGATCCGTTCGTTATTGGCGAATACGGTTGCGCCGGAAAAGACGATGTAGTCTGTTTGCGAGGCAATTTTTCCTCCCATGCCGGGTCCTAACAGTACCTGGTATTGCAGGTTCCGGGAAGCCATGGACGCGGCAGAAATCTGTGTACTCATTTCCACCATATAATCGTTGTGGCGGAAGACATAAGTTCGAGTGACCTGCAATCCGGACGAGTGGTTCAGTGTCAGAGTCAGTTTTCCTTCGGGACTGTGTTCGCTCAAAGCGATGGAAGTTGTCGAAGGTTCGTAATGCGCGTTTTGCAGGATTGCTGTTATTTCAGGGTCGTTGGCCTTCAGGGCCAGTGCCGGTGTCAGGTGATCGGGATTGTCGATCAGGTCGATTGTGTTGCCTTCATCATTATTGAACTGCGGCAGTTCCAGTTGTTTCAGAGTTCCGCCCCGATTGCTGATGACGAAATGACTTTTCCCGGTGGAAACCTGAATGAGGACTTCTTCTCCCGGAAAAGGATTAGCAGGAGCGGTGGCCGGAGCCTGAGCAATGGGTTGGGATGATTCTGACTGGGGAATAACTGTTGAACCTGGAGCCGTGCTTTTGGGCGAAGGTGCCTGAGCTGATTTGGAGGGTTCCTCCATGCCTGGTTCTTGCACTGGCGGGGGACCCTGAATTTCTGCCAGGAAGTAACCCCAGCCTACAAATACCGCCAAAGACAAAACGAAGGCGAGTAATAATCTGTTTTCCAAGTCGAATCTCCGATTCCGGGCTGTTGCCCTACTTCAACGGGTCAGCTCCCCCGTCATGATAGGGGTGGCATTTTAAAAGTCTGCTAATGATCAGTCCTGCCGCCTTGACAAGGGAGTGGCGATGCAAAGCCTGAGCGGCGTATTCTGAACAACTGGGATGAAACCGGCAAGCTGGAAAAAACATGGGAGAAATCCAGCGCTGATATCCACGAACTAATTTAAGGAAAACTTGGTTTAACATGCAGGCCTGCGATGGATGGCTTTCACCTTTCGGCTAGAAGGGCGTTTGAAAGTTTTTTTTCAATCACCCTGTAGGGAAGCGTGACCATGTCTTTTCCAGATATGATAACGATGTCCAGAGCGGGTTCCATGCGGTGCTTGAGTTTGCGAAAAACTTCCCGGATTCTTCGTTTCGCCCGGTTTCGGGCCACCGCGTTTCCTATCTTTTTCGAGGCGATGATGCCCAGCCTCTTTCTATCCAATTCATTGGGGACGAAAAAGATGGTGCACAATCTTTCTACCCGTTTCTTTTTCCCTTCCTCCATGACCTTCTGAAACTGGGGCCGTTTGACCAGCCGTTCAGTTTTTTTGAAAGAGAAATTCTCCATTGAATTAGACCGTCAAGCTTTTTCTGCCTTTACGCCTGCGGTTTGCCAATATGCGTCTTCCCCCAACGGTGGAGCTTCTTTTGCGGAAGCCGTGCACACGTTTTCGTTTGATATTACTGGGTTGAAAAGTTCTTTTCATGAATCCGTCCTAAAAAAATCCTGTAAAATACGAAAATCCCGCTTGAATCCCACTAAATCAGACGTTTAGACAACCGGAGATACTACGGGAAGGTTTGGAGGATTATTTCACCGGAGGGGGCCTATGTCAAGGGCTAATCCCTTTCTTTCAAGCCTACAGGCCAGATTCCGGTGATTACCACTAAGGGCAACCCCCATTGCCCACAAGGGTTCTCCGCAAAAATCCTGCAATTTTGGCGGAAAATGGTGTAACATATTACTATTCAATTAGTAATAGACGGAGTTCTTTTATGAAGACGCGAATTTCATTGGGTTTTTTGTTCGTCTCGGTTTTGTATGTTGGCGTGTTCGGAGTTTTGCCTGCATGGGGAGATGATTTAAAGGTAACTCTTGAAAATGAGGTGGCCGGGATCACTCCGGACATGAAGATTCTTGCCTCGGAACAGGGCAGGCTTCTGGGAAATGGAAGCCCGGGCATGGTGGCGGCTGCCAGTGGTTATTATCAAAAAGAAGGTTCCACAGCGGAGAGCTCCTATTTTTCCCCCAGTAAAAAATCTGCGGCAGAGAAGAAATACGCCAATGCTGGATTTATTACATCGGATCTGGCTCCCGTAGGTACCGTTATCAAACTGTTTGAACAAAAGCTGGGAACATCCGGTCCAGATGAATTTTTTGTGGATATTGGCAGGCGTCAGGGAATAGAAAAAGGGGACCGGTTCACGGTCTACTCGCTGGACCGCTTTATCTACCATCCCGTTTTACCGGGGCGGGGAGAAGAAAAACTTGAGGAGTACACGCGAAGAAACGGCTATAAGTCCAGGGATCTCAAGGTCCATCCGGGAAAACCTGTGGGGCATCGGGTGCTGGTTCATGGTGTGATTGTGATCACTCAACCGGGTGACGAGTTTTCTTATGCCCGTGTGGTGCAGTCGTATGAAAGCATCGAGCCTGGGCATTTGCTCACGCCGTATAAAAAGTTTGAGGATCAGACTTCCGCATTTTCGCAGACGGATAAATCCATCGAGGGTTATATTGTAGCGTCCAAGGGCGACAAGATCGGCATCTTGTATGATGATTTTATTTATATCGATAAAGGTTGGGAAGATGATGTGAGGCCCGGTGACCGTTTCGAGGTTTATTCCATCCCCTACATTATGGAGGAACCTGTCATAGCCGAAGGGGACGATGTCTGGGACAAACTGGAGCCTAAAAAGATACCTCTCCTACCGTCTGTGCTGGGCGAAATAAAAGTCATCGCCACGCAAAAGAAAACCGCGACTGCGATTGTGGTGAAAAGCAAAATTGATATGGAAATCGGTCACTCGATCCGGTTCAAACGTTCTCGTCACCCCGGCTGAATTTTCAGAAACCGTTTCTTGCCGACTTTGATGAGGTATTCCTGGTTCCCCGGTAGCTCCTGATTGACATCGGAAATCTTTTCCCCATTTACTGTTACTGATCCCTGCTGAATCAGACGGCGGGCGGCGGAGGTGCTGTCGGTCATTTTGTGGTCCTTCAGAATATTACAGATTCCCTGTAACCCATTGCCCCAGCCTTTCGCAACCGGGATGTCTTCGGGCAGATTCTTTTTCTTAAACACATTTTCAAATTCGGTCAGGGCGGTTTCCGCAAGTTCGGGAGAATGGTAACGCGCGACGATTTCTTTTGCCAAATCCACCTTGGCGTTTTTAGGATTCAAGGCTCCCGATGCGGCCTGTTTTTTCAGGGTCTCCAACTCTTCCGCATTGACCTGGCTCAACAACTCGTAGTAGCGCCACATCAAGTCATCTGAGATGGACATGATTTTTCCGAACATATCGTTCGGGGCATCGAAAACGCCAATGCTGTTGCCCAGGCTCTTGCTCATTTTTTGCACGCCATCGGTCCCTTCCAGCAGGGGCATGGTGAGAACGACCTGAGGCTTTTGCCCGTAGGCCCGTTGCAGATCCCGGCCAACGAGGAGGTTGAACTTCTGATCCGTGCCGCCCAGTTCCACATCGGATTTCAAGGCTACGGAGTCGTACCCCTGGATCAAGGGATACATCAACTCGTGAATGGAAACCGGCAGGTTTTGGGCAAGGCGTTTTTGAAAGTCATCCCGTTCCAACATGCGAGCGACGGTATAATGCGCCGCCAGTTCGATCATGTTCACCGAAGAGAATTTGTTCATCCATTCGCTGTTATAGGCAACGATGGTTTTGTCTTTGTCCAGGATTTTATAAACTTGCGCGAGATAGGTTTTGGCGTTTTCCTTAACTTCATCAGGGGTCAGGTTTTTACGGGTCTCGGAGCGTCCGGTCGGGTCGCCGATCATCCCGGTAAAATCACCAATCAAAAAGATAACCTCATGGCCCAGTTCCTGAAACTGCCTCATCTTATGCAGGAGAACCGTGTGCCCGAGATGTAAATCGGGAGCCGTGGGGTCAAACCCCGCTTTCACTCGCAAGGGTTTCCCGGAGGTCAACAGTTTGGTAAGGTCCTCTTCGCTGATAATTTCGGAGGTGCCCCGGCGAATGGTTTTAAGTTGTTCCTGGGCAGAAATCATATTTTTTAGAGAAAGTAGTTGGCAAGGACTCGTTAAGCCGAGATGAGTCGTTGCTGGTCAGCAAAAATTATTGCCAGTTGGCCCCACGCCTAGTGGTAAAGTAAGAGCAGGAAGCTAGCATACCGCAAGTGAATCTGCAACTGCAGGGGCGGATGCACCAAATTAAACTCATCTTACATTAAAATATGGAAAACGAAAATTCCCCATTGATCGATACGGACGTTCTTGATCGCAGAGCCCGCAAGTTCATGCATGCGGGTTATGGGTTTCTTGGCTTGAATCTGGTTTATCTTGCAATTGCCATGATATTTATTCCGCCGTTCAACCTGGGGTTGTCGGCGATTCTTTCTCTGGTGGCGTTTGTACTCCTTTTAGGCCTGCTGACCTATTATCTGCTTAAGGGAAAGAAAATGCTGGCCAGGGTCCTGGCGATTATTTATGGACTCCGGTCCCTGTTTGCGGTCTATTCCCTGATGGATGTAAGCACCTTTCAGGGAGTGCCCTATCTCCTGCCGTGCCTTTTGCTCACGTCTTATCTGCTCGTCCGGGCAGGATGGAACCACCACTAGGCGTGGGGCCAGTACTGCATTGCCCGTGAAGCAGACCAAGCCCTCAAGCGCAATACTTTAAATATTCCCCCTGATAAGGGGGATATAGGGGGTTTGCATAAACCAGCAGTTTTGCTGGCTGGCTTAAACGGTTGAAACCCCTCTTTGCCCCTGCTATAAAGAAACCCTCTTAATTTGGAAAAAACGGATCGTGTCTTCTTTTATTAAATCCACCGAGCAGTTGCGTTTGGTCACCGATGTGGGGCGAAAGTTTCTTGGTCTGGAAAATACCAAGTCACCGGAACTGGCTCAGCGGGTCCAATCTGTTTTTCAGTATTTGAACGGAAAGTTGGGGTTTCCGGATACCGAGACGGGGCGGCAAGATCAGGAAATGTTTAACCTGCTTATCCGTACGGTTTACCCTGAAATATTGATCGACCTTGCAGACTTGTTATACGTTCAGCACGAGCGCCCGGCGGTTTTTTTGAATTTTGAGCATATCCACCTCAACCTTCGCAAAGACCGCACCTCCTTACCTCAACCGCAGGAACAGGTGGATGAAAAGTTTTCCCTCTTGTTCCATGAACTGGTCAGCCTGATTAAGGAGGACCTGATTTTTTATAATGACCCGGAATGGGTCACCCTGCTCAGTGAAAGCTACAGCTTTTATCTATCCCAGACCAAGAACTTCCCCTGGGATAACCCGATGGAACTGGTACCGCATGACCTGAAAACTCCCCTGATGGATGTGGCGACAGGGCTTGCCGGGTTCCGCTTGATCCATGACTGGCCAAGCAACTTTCCCCGGTTGATTCTGGCTGACAATATGCCTTTTATCATTAAAGGGCTGATCCATTTTGTAAAACTTTCGGGGAAGCAGAACATCGAAGTCCTGAATGTGGATTTCCCGGACGCTCCGCTTGGCAAACCCTATGGGTGTATTCTTGCCAATAAGTTCCTGCATCATTTGCAAAGAGCAGAGCGTCAGCAATTTCTACGCTGGGCCGAAGAGGTGCTGGAGCCGGGAGGCTCACTGTTGATTCTGGATACCGACTTGGAATGCCAGATTTTAAGACGCGCCAGCGACCCGGAGTACCGCAGTAAACTGACGCACGGTTATGTCGAAACACTGGTGGAGATTGAGGAGAAATTTTGCGAAACTCTGATTCAGGATGTCCGCAAAATCGGTTTCGATGTTTCGCATTTTGATTTTCACGAATATGAAGATGAAACCGATGCCTACAGCCAGTTTCCAGGAGAAAACCTGTCGATAAAATTTGTCGGCCTGGAGATCGTTGCGACCCGACCGGCCGCCCACTAGGCGTGGGGCCGACTAGCAAAAGCATTATTGGCTAACAAAGAGTTGCCTCGGTTTAACAAGCCCTTGCCCAGTTTTTTCAAGCCGAGTTACCCATTGATAGCCAGCAAAAGTTATTGCACACTGGCCCCACGCCTAGTGGATAAGCTTTTGCAGGGTTTTCCATTCGGCTTGGGTGGCGGTGTCGGCTTTTTTTTCCATTTTTCGATAAAGCTGAATGACCTTTTCACCTGCGGGGGTCAGTTTTGCTCCGCCGCCTCCCTTACCCCCGGTGATGCTGGCGACTAGGGGTTTTTTGAAGCACTGGTTCATGGTGTTCACCATATCCCAGGCACGGCGGTAGCTAAGATGGCTCTCTCGTGCCGCCTTGGAGATGGACCCCTCTCGACCAATCGATTCGAGTAAATCGACTTTCCCCGGTCCCAGAGCGATCAAGTCTCCGGAAAGTATGCGGAACCGGGACCGGCAACGGCTTTTCTTTTTCTCTGTCAAATTGCACCTTCCCTATTTTTTAAGACGGACCAGGCCCAGTACATTCGGGATCGGATGGGAATAAGTGTTTTCGTCATGTTCTCTGGACCCTGTGGAATAACTGCCGATGAATTCGTGCTCTTCTTTGCCTGTATTGATGTACAACTGAGCATCTGCTCCGCCTTCCACATACATGGCCTGTTTCAGGTCGATCGGAAGTTTAAGAAGCATATGGATCAAATCGTGGGTGGTGTAAGGCGAGCGGACATGGATGAATAAGATTCGATCCTGCTGGTCCAATCCAATGGCGGCGATGCTCGACATTTTCTTTTGTTGTCCCCACATATTTTTCCCATGACAGGAGACCATGCGAATGCTTTGGACGAGAGTGCTGTACTGCTTTCTGAGCGTGTTAAAATCTTCGCAATCCCGATCAATGATCCGCACTGGGGGCAATTTTTTGTCGTTGGGATTGAAAGCGAGGATGGTTTTATCTTTGGAGACCCAAGTGTTGTTGGTATGTTTCCGGGTTTTCATATAAGAGACACTGGACATCATGTCTTTTTGGTACATGCTTGCATTGATAGCGGCAACCAGTCCATTTCTGTTGACCCAATCTTTTACCGGCCAGCGTTTTTTCGGGTCCTCGGACGAGGCGTTTAGTAGCCGCAGAGAAAAAGAAGCGGTATCGGCCCTCAAAATGCGAATTAACGAGTCGCCGAGAGCAGATTTTTTCGGGGCCGGAAAAATGCCTACATCCAAACCTTTCTCAAGGTTTTTCCAGGCAGAGGGCTCGGCCATCAGGGTTCCCGGGCTGACTGCCAGCGTTATGCAATAGAGTAAACCGATAAATGAAAACTGGCATTTCAAGGGTTTTGGCTCCTGTGTAAATAATACGCGGAAAGAATTATAGCCTGCATTATCCAGGTTGTCCTTGAATTTTTTTTTGTTTTTTTTGCTCTAAGATAGTATTAAAGGGGTCTCTATTTGGTTCGATAATTTTCCGCTCGGTGTCGGCGAGCAAAGAGTTGTCTTGGCTCAAAGAGTCCTTGCTCGGTCGCCCCTGCGGCTAGCAGCCACTAGGCATGGGGCCAACTGGCAACAACTTTTGCTGGCTAGCAAGGAGCTATCTCGGCTTAACGAGTCCTTGCGCAGTCGCCCCTGCGGCTAGCAGTTTCTTGCAGGAGAGGTATGATGGATTTAGTCAAAACTCCGGTATTTGCAGATAACAATTTGTTCAACCTGTACCACCTGAACGAGTTGTACCAGAACATCGCTGTGGAAGTTTCCAGGCGAATGCTGGAAGCTCACCAGATTGATGTTCCCATCACTTCCGGGGTCTGGGGCGGCACCTATCTTATTTGCCATCCTAACGGTTTGGCCAAAAGGCGTATCTGGAGGCTTTATTGTATCGTTAACATTCCGCAAAACTCTCCTTTGGACAAGCATGCCGACATGGAGAGGCTGGTCTCAATTTATTGCGATGTGTTCAAGGAGGCGTTTTCGCCACAGTTGGAATTGAGTCTGAAAATGTGGGGTGGGCGCCTTCCTTACAGTAACTCTGTCAAGCCCAGCCTGACCCTGCATATGGAAGATGCTACCGAAACAGTGAGCTGGCTGAGGACATTCTTCGTTTGGAACCATGTTCCCTGGGAGGAATCGATCATCAGCGATACGGTAAGGATCATCAAGGAATACAAAGAATTTTTTGACCTGAAAAAAGGCCCGGTTGTAAAAGACCCGAAAGATATCAAGTTCCTTCTTCAAGACATTATTATTATCTACCGCACTTTGCAAAATGCCTGCAGTGAAGATTTTCAGGAACATGCCAACGCAATCATCGCGAAAATGACGGAGCATTTTTTGGCAGGTCTGCATGATCGGGGGGACATCATTGACCTTTATGAGATGGTGTTTAAAAACGCGTTGATTTATGGTTTTGAGGAAAGTCTGGAAGCACCCTTTGCGAAAGCCGGCCTCGATATCAGGAATGTGGAGAGCTGGCCGGTGGAAAAAATCAACTGGGTGCCCGATGAGTTGAAGGAAAAGCTCATTCCCCCGATTCAGCAAGTGTTCGCCGGGTTCAAGACAGAGTTGGAAAAAGAAAAGTTGTAAGACTGGGAGAAAGCAGTCAGGCCTTCAAAGCGGAAACAAAATCTTCAAGGCTTTCAAAGACCAGTTCTGCGCCTGCAAAGTCGATATTGCGATTCAAGGCGTTTCGCAAAATGATACAAGGCATCCCCGCCTCCCTGGCCGCATGCAGTCCTTTCAGAGCATCTTCAAGTACAAAACATTCACTGGGCGCGTGCCCCAGCTTTTCTGCGGCGTTTATGAAAATATCAGGATGCGGTTTTTCTCTGGCGGCAGACTCTTTGCCAAGAATAACCGGGAATAGATTTAATGCGCTGGCATTTTCCAGAATATAACGAATGTCTGTGGCCCAGGACCCTGAGGCAATAGCCAGTTTGTGTTTGACCGAAAGAATTTTAGCCATGCTTTGGGCCAAAGGAAACAGTTTGATTTCTCCACTCTGGCAAAAGCGGGAATAGACTTCGAACTTTTGTTTTCTCAGGTCAACCGGGTCCACATCCAGTTTAAGGTTATGGCGTTCGATTTCTCCTGCTATGCCTTTTCCCTTCGAGGTCCACTCCACCCAATATTCTTCCTTGTTCAGGGTGTGCCCGTACCGTTCGAAAACTTCGTTGTAAGCCAGGTAGTGGAAAGGTTCCGAGTCGGCCAGCAATCCGTCAAAATCCAGAATGGCGGCTTTGCAGTCGGTGAGAAGGGAATGCAGTTTGTCTTTTAATGAGGCTGTCATGCAAGGTTATTCTAGAATTTTTCCGAACCGTTCAAACCGAATCCAGTTATCAATGCGATTCCAGGACCAGTAAATCATAAGTGCCTTGCCACGGATTTTTTTGATATTCAAAAATCCCCAATAGCGGCTGTCCTGACTGTTCTCCCGGTTGTCGCCCATTACAAAGACATGACCTTCCGGAATCAGAACCGGACCGAAATCATCTCTTGGTACCAGGGATTCGTTGGAAGCCGGGTCGGTGTGGCGGGCGTGGGCATCTTCATAAAGTTTGTCATTGATATAAACTTTTTGCTGTCGGACTTGTAGCAAGTCCCCTGGCAGGCCGATCGCACGTTTAATAAAATCCCGTTTTTCATCCTTGGGAAATTTGAAAACGATGATGTCTCCTCTTTCGGGAACGCTGGAAGACAAAATGATATCGTCAAACAGTTTGATATTAAGAAAAGGGATTTCGTTGGGGATATGCGTGCCGTAACTGAATTTGGAAACCAGGATGTGATCGCCGATAAGGAGTGTGTTCTCCATTGAACCGGAGGGGATTTTAAATGCCTGGATTATAAAAGTGCGAATCAATAAGGCGAGAAGCAGGGCGATAAGAATGGCCTCGGTATACTCGCGGGCAACGCTCTTTTTTGGGGCTTCGGACTTTTCATCCAGAGTGTCCTGTTTATTTGTCATCGGTCCTCAACACTGCGAGAAAGGCTTCCTGGGGAATTTCTACGCTACCTACTCGTTTCATTTTTTTCTTACCCTCTTTTTGTTTTTCCAGCAGTTTGCGTTTGCGGGTGATATCGCCACCGTAACATTTTGCCAGTACGTTTTTCCTGAGTGCCTTGATTGTTTCGCGTGCGACGATTTTTCCGCCTATTGCCGCCTGGATTGCCACTTCAAACATTTGCCGGGGTATTTGTTGCTTGAGTTTTTTGGCCAGGTCGCGGCCCAGATAATACACTTTATCTTTGTGCGCGATCAAAGATAAAGCATCGACCAGCTCTCCATTTAAGAGCACGTCCAACTTTACCAGACTCGATGTCCTGAAATCTATGAATTCATAGTCGAATGAAGCGTAACCTTTGGTGCCTGATTTGAGACGGTCATAAAAATCCAGGACTATTTCGTTAAACGGCAGTTCGTATTCCAGTAGTACCGTTTCCGGGTTCATGTATTCCATTTTTTTCTGGACTCCCCTGCGGTCACGGACCAGTGCCATCACTACCCCGATATATTCTTCCGGGACGATGATGGTCCCTAGAACATACGGTTCTTCAAGATGGTCGATATTCTTTTGTTCTTGTAGTTTGGTAGGGTTGTCAATCAGCACTGTTTTCCCATCGCTGGTGATGATTTTGTAAACGACGGTGGGGGCAGTGGTGAGAAGGTCGACTTTGTATTCGCGCTCAATACGCTCCCTCACAATTTCCATGTGCAGTAGCCCGAGAAACCCACATCGAAACCCGAACCCCAAGGCGGTGGAGGTTTCCGCTTCATAAGAAAACGAGGCATCGTTCAGCGTGAGTTTTTTTAACGCATCGCGCAAATCTTCATAGTCATCACCACTGATCGGATACAATCCGCTGAAAACCATGGGTTTGACTTCCTTGTAACCGGGCAGGGGTTTTTCGCAGGGATCTGCGGAAAGGGTAATGGTATCTCCTACCTTGGTCTGGTCCAATTCTTTGATATTGGCGACCAGGTAGCCGACCTCCCCCACCTGGAGCTGGTTGCATTTCTCCAGCTTGGGGTTAGACGTGCCCAGTTCTTCGACGATGAACCGGTTCCCCGTTGCCATCATTATGATTTCGTCACCCGCCTTCAGGCTCCCTTGTTGTATCTTGACCAGAACCATGACTCCCCGGTAGGCGTCATACCAGGCATCAAAGAGCAGGGCCTGTAATTTTTTGGAAGCGTCCCCGGTTGGTGAAGGAACCTGCTGTACCACGGCTTCCATCAACTCATCTATGCCTATTCCCTCCTTGGCGCTGACCAGGACCGCATCGCCGGATTCTATCTGGAGGACATCTTCCAGCTGTTCTTTTATAAACTCAGGGTTTGCGCTGGGTAGATCGATTTTATTAATCACCGGTATGACCGCCAGGTTATGTTGCATGGCGAGATTCAGATTGGCTATGGTCTGTGCCTGAATGCCTTGTGTTGCGTCGATGACCAGCAAAACCCCTTCACAAGCGGCAAGACTGCGGGATACTTCATAGGTGAAATCCACATGGCCGGGAGTATCAATCATGTTGAACGTATAGCCCTGTCCATCGTTGGCTTTATATTTAAGGCGAACTGTTTGGGCCTTGATGGTGATTCCGCGTTCCCGTTCCAAATCCATATTGTCCAATACCTGATCTGTCATTTCCCGTTCAGGGATTGCTGAGGTAGCGAGAATCAGCTTGTCGGCAAGGGTAGACTTGCCGTGATCAATATGGGCAATGATGGAAAAATTTCTTAATCGGTCTTGTTTCATAACTTGTTCAGTGTGGGGCCAGTGTGCGTTATATCTTTCGTCAGCCTTCATGCCCCGAAGGGGTACTAAGGGGCGTGGATGAAGGCCGTGCCACTTTCTCAGTGCGAGCCGTGGGGGAAACCTCAATGTAGTTTGTGGCAACAGGCAGGGGTTCTTCTTTGTATTCCTGCAGATACTTCCACCATTCATCAAACCGGATTTTCATGGCATCATAATCTTTAGCGTTGTCAATATCAAGGGCCGCTCCCGGATAGGGAACTTGCAAAGCCATAAAACGGGTTTTCATAATGGTTCCGATTATTTTTTCCAGCTCTTTTTTGGGATTCAATTTGCGAAAATGATCCACTAGGAAATCGAGACTAAAGTTGGCGAAAAACAGACATAATTGCAAGCCGATGTAGTTTTTGTAGTGCCGGGCCTTGTCTTTTCCGAAAAGCGACAATCCAAAAAGCACCAGGTTTTTGAAATTTCTCTGGTAGCGGTACTGGTACATTTTCTGGATATACTCCCGGTTCTCAATACGCAGGGGCTTAACCAGATGCAGATTATTGATGCGGAAGCTGTCTTCTTTTATGTGAAGATAAGCCATTTTTATGCCTTGTTTTCCTTCCTGCGGATAAAAATATTTCAGGTTTTCACGCGAAACCAGCCCCAAAACATGATCGTAACTTTCCATATCCGCGTGAGAAATAAAATACTCCACTTCCTTAGGGGTCATCAGCGGCGCATCGCAGGGGACAACGAGAACTGCTCTGTCGCGGTGAGATTCTGTATTCGGCGCCTCTCCACTTTCATCCTTCAGGGATTGCAGAAAAGTATGCCAGACGTTTTCGTAAAGATTGGTTCTTTGTTCAACAATATGAATACGTTTGGGAGATGTTAAATCAATACGTCCTGAAAGAAATACCTGGTCCAGTTTTTCCTTCGGGCCTACGACATAGATATCCTGAATGGATTCCACCTGTTGCAAAGATTCAACCATGTAATGGATGATGCATTTCCCATTGATGGTCAAAAAAGCTTTATTCAGATGATGGACCTTGTAGCTGGATTTCCCCTCTCCTGCTACCAGAATCGCGTCATATTTTTTTTGGTTGTTCATTGAACCCATACAAGAAGAATCCTCTCCATTTCGATTTCATTATAATACCTTGCGCTCTACAATGAAATTAGTTATACACAGAACTTAATTTCTTTTTCAAAATACCAGATTTCCTGAACATGTCGACTTCTTCAAGCCTCAAGACCACCCCATTGACGCAAATTCATAAAGAACTGGGGGGCAAGCTGGTTCCGTTTGCGGGCTGGCAAATGCCCATTCAGTTTCAAGGGGTCATGCAGGAGCATCAATGCGTTCGTGATGGAGTGGGCATTTTTGATGTCAGCCATATGGGCGAGATCGAAATCCAGGGCCCCTCTGCCAGGGACCTGATTCAGAAGCTGATGACCAATGATATCGACTCAATGCAGGACAATCAGGCGCTTTATACCCTGATGTGCCTGGAACAGGGTGGTGTGGTGGATGATTTGTTGGTCCACCGTTTTTCTGAAGATCATTATTTCCTTTGTGTGAACGCCGCGAATACGGAAAAAGATTTCGCGTGGATTTTAAAAAATGCCGGTTCCTGCGATGCTACGATTCGAAATACCAGCTCGGAAACCGCACAATTCGCAGTGCAGGGGAAAGACTCTGAGGCCCTGCTACAAAAATTATGCGAAACTTCTTTGAATGAGATCAAATACTACCACTTTAAAAAAGCAAAAATACATAATTTTGAAAGCATCATTGCACGCACCGGATACACCGGTGAAGATGGTTTTGAGATTTATATCGATGCAGGTCACGCCGAAACCGTTTTCCGGGCTATCCTCTCTGCGGGTAAGGATTTTAACCTTCAGCCCATTGGTCTTGGAGCCCGAGATACTTTGAGAATGGAAATGGGATATGCCCTCTATGGTAATGAAATCAATGAGGAATCCAGGCCACTGGAGGCGGGGTTGGGCTGGGTCATTAAATTGGGCAAGCAGGACTTCATAGGGAAGGCAGAGCTTGAAAAACAAAAACATGCGGGAAATAGCCGTAAACTGGTAGGCATTCGCCTATTGGGCCGGGGAGTACTGCGTCCGCATTACCGGATTTTAAAAAATGGGGCTCCCGTCGGGGAACTGACCAGCGGAACTTTCTCTCCCTCCTTGAATACAGGGATAGGATTGTGTTATGTATCCTCTGAATGTGCGGAACCTGGAACAAAACTGGATGTGGAAATCAGGCAGACGAGCGTACCGGCTGAGGTCGTCAAGCCGCCTTTTTTACCGACCCGTATCAAAAAAAATTAACTGTTAATTTATCGGAGGCACCATGGAGGTTCCTAAGGATTTATTGTTTACGTTGGAACATGAGTGGATACGCGTTGAAGGTAAGAACGCTGTGATCGGCATCTCTCAATTTGCTCAGGAACAATTGGGCGATATTGTTTTTGTCGAACTGCCGGAAGTGGGGTCCCAGATCGAAAAGGAAAGCCCCTTTGGAGTTGTGGAGTCCGTGAAAACCGTGTCCGACCTTTACGCTCCTGCAAGTGGTAAGGTCACTAAAGTCAATAAGGATTTGGAAACCAATCCGGAAATAGTTAATAGTGGACCCTACGATGCAGGATGGATTGTTGAGATTGAACTTTCCGATGAAAAAGATCTTGAATCTCTTCTCGACCCGGATGCCTACACCGAACAATGCCAAAAGGAGACGGAGTAAAAGCTCCGCTCTTTTTTAACCGAGAGCTTCGCATAATCCAGAGATTCTTCGCTGGCGCTCAGAATGACATTAAGGGACTTTATTTTGTCATGCTGAGCTTGCCGAAGCATCTGGCTTTTTCGATGTGTTGAACTTGCGCCAAGCTCTCCTTCTCAATTCCTGACCTATGCGGTATATCCCCCATACTGAACAAGACATCAAGCTCATGCTTGCCGAAATCGGCGTGCAGAATGTTGAGGCTTTGTTCGACAGCATTCCCGACTCGTTAAAATTGGGAGACACTTTGCTGGGACTGCCTCAAAGTTTGTCCGAAAGCGAGTTGACCGATTATCTGAAACGACTACAGAAAAAAAATGCCACCGCCGAAGATTATTCCGTTTTTCTCGGGGCCGGGGCGTATCACCATTTTTCTCCCGTACTGATTGACCATCTGATTTCCCGGGGGGAATTTGCCACCAGCTATACCCCTTATCAACCGGAAGTCAGTCAGGGAACCCTGCAAGCCATTTACGAATTCCAGACAATGATTTGTCTGTTGACGGGAATGGAGATTGCCAATGCTTCCATGTATGACGGGGCATCTGCCCTTGCTGAAGCCGTGGTGATGTCCAGCCGGATTAACCGGCGCACGGAATTTCTGGTTTCCAGGGCCGTCCACCCCGAATACCGCAAGGTGACTGAAACTTACACACGCGGAAGCAACTTCAGTCTCAAGGAAATCCCTTTCAACGATAAAGGCAAAACCGACCTATCCTTCATCACTCAAAACCTGACAGAGAATACATCCGCCGTTGTTCTGCAATCGCCAAACTTTTTGGGGACGGTTGAAGAGTATGCTTCGTTAAAAGAAACACTGGCGGAAAATGGAACCCTCCTGATAGTTGCCGTGGCAGAAGCTTTGTCGCTTGGCATCCTGCAGGCACCGGGAACGCATGGTGCGGATATCGTGGTAGGGGAAGGGCAGTCATTAGGTTTGCCGGTTTCTTATGGTGGACCTTATGTGGGGTTTTTTGCCACACGGGAAAAATTTCTCAGGCAAATGCCGGGGCGGCTGGCTGGAGAAACGGTGGGCCAGAACGGAAAACGGGCTTATGTCCTGACGTTGTCTACCCGGGAACAGCATATCCGGCGCGAGCGGGCCACATCCAATATCTGCACCAATCAGGGACTGTGTGCCCTGGCCACCGCCATTTTTATGTCTACTCTGGGGAAACAGGGTTTTCGTGAACTGGCTTTGCTGAACCTGAGAAAGGCCGACTATTTAAAAAATCGCCTGGCACATGTGTCCGATTTCAATATCCATTTTTCCACTGATACGTTTAACGAATTTGTCCTCGAATGCCCCCGTCCGGTTGAGGAAGTTTTAAATGCCTTGAAGCAGGAACGCATCATAGGTGGTTATCCACTGGAGTCCAGTTATCCGGACTTGAAAAACTGTCTGCTGATTTGCGTAACGGATCTGAACAGCCGCGAAGAAATGGACCGCCTGGCTGAAACACTGGAAGCTATGTAGCTGTCAACGTAATTATGGTAGTGGGTCAGGTTCGATCTGCAAGCGCAACGATCTCTTCTAGCGTCCAAAAATGGTCGGTGACGCCAGCTTCAATTGCTGGAGTTGTTCTCAAAGCTTTATGGGCCTTCGAAAAGTTATAGTACATAAAGTGTAGAGACACGGCGTAAAGATGGTTTTCGATTTTTTTTGAAAACGTGTTTGTGGGCCCTGCAAAACTCTCTGTCCCTGTTTTTGCTACGAGGTCAACATCCCCTTCAAAAGACTCCGTAGTAGTTTCTAGGCTAGGTGGTGTTAGCTGAATCTGGTGAGCCATGCGCTTGCCTAGGTCACGGATGAATGAATTGCTCGTTTCGGAGCTCCCAGCCCCTACGCACCAAGAAGGGACGAGTTTTGTGTCTGCGCAGACTGCCGTCCATGTCCAAATATCCCTGATTTGATTAAATTTGTCATTTGAGATATTTTTTTGTTTTGCATGAGCAAAAGACCAAATACTGTCCACCCGAATGTGCTTGCAAGGCAGATTGACCATGTGCTCATTTTGGTAGAGAGTTGTGGCGCGGCCTACCTCCACAAGCAGCCTTGCTACAGTATTTTTTGATACTCCGGTCATTCTTGAAGAGCCATGAATGTTATTGCCGTCTACAAGGGAAGAAAGAATTTTGGCGCGCTCTTTTAGCGATTTTCGATTCATGTGAACTATATATATTGCTAGCAATAGCTTGTCAAGCATTTAGGTCAGTTTAACGAATTTATTAATTTATTGAATTGACAATTTGGGTAAGATGGCTTATATTGTGTTCTATGGAGGTTCGATTTGATAATAAAAACCTTGCCATTGTGGAGACCGACTCGGCTCACAAAACAAAGCTACCCCCTGAGGTTGTCTTGTCTGCGCGTCGAAAAATCAGATTTATGCGTGAAGCAAAGGATGTGAGAGATTTGCGAAACTGGAAAAGTTTGCATTTTGAGAAGTTGAGCAATGATCCTGATGGCGAATATTCAATTCGGGCAAATAACCAATGGAGAATAGTTTTCGATATTGATGAAAGTTGCCAGCCAACAGAAATAAATATAAAAGCTATAAAGGATTACCACTAAAAGGAGGCATGACGATGAATGCCACATTTAACAATTTTGCCGAGCCCCCAGGGGTTTTTATTGAGGAGGAATTGGAAGCGCGAGGTTGGCTACAAGCCGACCTTGCTTACATACTCAGTATGTCGGCATCGACCGTGAATCAGATTATTCGTGGCAAATGCGGAATAAATGCTGAAATGGCAAAAGCTTTAAGTGAAGCCTTTGGTACTTCACCCGATCTTTTCTTAAATCTTCAAAAGGCTTGGGAGTTGAGACAAGCTAATGACCCTGATCCGGGCATAGCTAAACGCAGTCTGATGCAATCCAGTTACCCGTTGCGTGAAATGATTAAACGTGGGTGGATTGAAGACGGGACCCCGGAGATTCTGGAATATCAGATTTCGGATTTTTTCGAAAAGGATTCGACTAACAAGACAAGTCCTCTTGCTCATGCGGCAAAGCGCATTGGTTTAAGCGAAGATATACCGCCCGCCCAAAATGCCTGGCTATTTCGTGTCATTAAAATCGCGAAGGAAATGGTGATACCTCGCTACTCCGAAAAGAAACTTAAAGAGACTGTTGCGCAAATAGCCAGCTTCCGGGCAGAGCCAGCGGAAATTAGGCATGTACCTCGTCTGTTAAGTGAATGTGGGGTACGTTTTGTTGTGGTGGAAAAGTTGCCGGGTAGCAAAATAGATGGTGTTTGTACCTGGCTTGACAAGCAATCACCGGTAATAGGAATGACAAACCTACATGACCGAGTTGATAACTTTTGGTTTGTGCTGAGTCATGAGATTTCCCATGTTTTGCACAAGCACGGTCAAGGTGCTGCGATTATTGATGTCGAGACAGGGCATCAGGAGCAAGATATTGTCTCTGAAGAACGCCAGGCAAATAAAGATGCAGCTCAGTTTTGTGTTGACCAACAAAAAATGAACAATTTTTATGCCAGGAAAAAACCATACTTTTATGCACGGGATGTTATTGCGTTTGCCAATAGAGTTGGAGTCCACCCTGGCATTATTGTTGGGCAAATCCAAAAACGTACCGGGGATCATAGGTACTTAAAGGCACATCAAGTTAGTATTAGAGACATACTTTTATCCTCCGCAACGTATGACGGGTGGGGGCATGTTGCACCTGTATATTCATAGGAGATAGTAGAATGACCACCAAAAATGAGCAATTTCAAAAAATTTGGCACCTTTATGAAAAGGATCATGCGCACTTGCCGACATCAGCACGAGAAGCGGTAGAGTGGGGGGTGCAACATGGCTTAGTGGCTTTGCCTGAAATTGACCCAGTAGATGTTTTGGCCGATCAAATGGCGCGAGCTTTGCGAACTGAATACAAAACAGATGAACATGGCCGCAAATATCGCGTCAATCACGCTGTTCGTGTTACCAAGGCAGGGGTTCAGCATACATTTTGGGCAATAATGGGGTTTGCTCCACGGGAATATATGGAGAAGGCCTTTGTTCAAAGACGGGAGCAGATTATAGGTGACTGCTTGCAGTTGAAGACTGATGTGGATGTTTACAACGACCTAAATCGTGATGCTGAGCCAATTCAAATGATTTTGGATTTCACGGATGATGTTGCGGAGCGGCAGGTTTGGCAATCTAAGGGACAGGAGGAAGCAGAACTTAATTTGGTTTGCTCCACCTAGCTTCCGCTGCTTTTCTGGCGATATCGGACCTTTGTTTTTCGGTGAGTGTTTTGGCGCGTGCTTTCGCTCCAAGCCTTCCGGCTTCACGACGTTTAGCTGTTAACTCTGTTTCACCTTCTTCTATTTCCCCTGTAGTAATATCGACAATGGTTTTGGCTAATTGGTTGAAATCGCGGGGGCGTGTTTTTTTCATGCGCTTATTATTGCATACGCATTGAAAATCACCTGGCTTTGACAGGAAAAAAATGATTTGAACTAATCCGTTACCGCAGTTGCTCAAGCAGTTCTTCCGCCGGATAAGTCAGGATTTCTGCCAGGGTAGGGTGGTAATGCGGTATCGCCGCCAGGTCTTTCACCGACCCGCGAAAATGCATGAGGGTGATGAGTTCGTGGATCAGCTCTCCCGCTTCGGGTCCGACAATATGTCCTCCCAGCACTTCTCCAGAAACAGGGTCGCAGAGCAGTTTCACATGCCCGTGTGTTTCGCCAAGACACATCGACTTGCCATGATCGTCAAAAGGATAGGACGCTACCAGGTAAGCAATATTCTCGGCCTGACATTCTTTTTCGCTCAACCCCACACTGGCTACTGCCGGGGCGGTAAACACCACTGAAGATTTGAGACGGTCATCGACCTCGCGCTCATTTTCAGGGTGCACGGCATTGTACCCCGCTACCTCCCCCTGCAAAATGGCGATATGCACCACTTCATGGATTCCATTTACATCGCCGACCGCAAAAATATGCGGCTGGTTGGTTTTCATTTTTGCGTCCACATTAATGCGGCCTTGCTGAGTTTCGACACCGGCGGATTCGAGGTCGAGTCCATCACTGTTCGGTCTTCGCCCAAGAGCCTGCAGGATAACCTGGGCGCAGACACGTTTTTCTTCTCCCTCATGCTGAAAATAAACGGCAGAGCCCTCCTGTTCCTTTTTTGCCCTGAGTATTTTTGTGTCGGTAAAAAGATTCATTCCCTCCTGCCGGAACTGGTGCTCGACAGGTTGGGCAAGGTCTTCATCGCCTTTGGATAAAATATGCGGACTCCTTTGCAGGAGAGTTACCTTGACACCGATGCGCAGTAAAAACTGGGCCAGTTCCACCGCCACGGCTCCGGCACCTAGAACAATGATCGACTCCGGGGCCTCACGCATTTCTAAAACGTCATCGCTGGTGATGAACCCGGTTTCCTTGAGACCGGGAACGGGGTAGTCTGCAATCACGGAACCTGTGGCGATGATGAATGATTTTGCTTTGAGGGTCTTGTCTCCGATGCGGATTTCATGCGGGGAGATGAACTTCGCGCGTTCCTGAATGAGGGTGAAGCGCGGGTCTTTTAGTTGCTCGATGCGATAATCGGCAAATTCTTTAATGAGTTTATTTTTACGGTCGTTGATGGCAGATAGATGAGCACGCGGAGCAACAGCGTGGAGGCCAAACTCCTCGGTCCGGCGCATCAACGCCATAATATCAGACGAACGCAGAATTGCTTTGGTGGGCATGCATCCTTTGAGAATACATAAGCCCCCCAAAGGCCCGGCATCAATGATAGCCACCCGGGCCCCCAGCGCCTGGGCGGTAGTAGCCGAAGCATAACCTGCCGAACCTCCGCCAATAATCGCGACATCAAAATCCATCGACACTGACTTTAGAGAGTCTGGCAGTCTTCAGGGGTGAGATCGAATTCGTTGCCGCATTCTTTAATGAGGTCGCGGGCATTGTTCTCCATAAACTCATCGCCTGTCTGCTTGAAAATATCTGCGGCTTTGACGAGGTGATGAATGGCTTCCTTGCCGGATTTGATGCCATAATACAGCATGGCTATGTTGCTGTGAGCTCGGCCGAACTCCGGGTTGATGCGAATGGCTTCTTTATAATGTTTGAAGGCTTCTTCCATCTCGCCGATGAAATTGCTGACTACGGCCAGGCTGTAATGAACCATGGGAGCCTCTGGTTTTAAGCGCAGAGCTTCCCGAAAAGATTTACTGGCCTCCAGATTCATGCGCAGTTTTCCGTAACGTATTCCCAGGTTAAAATGGGCCAGGAAATAGTCCGGGTCCAGTTCAATGGCCTTTTTATAAGATTCGAAAGTCTTGCGGTCATCACCCAGTTTGCTGAATGCCAGACCATCCTGGAAATATTGTTCCGCAGTTTTTTCCGATTGTTGTTGTGACGACATAAATTTCCTCGATCTTTCTACTGGTAATGGATTAATGACATAATTGAAAATGGATTGATACTTATGCTACCTTATTGCCCCTCGACAATGCAACCCACTCGGCGTGGGGCCAATGTGCAATAACTCTTATTGGCTGGCAAAGAGCTGTCTCGGCTTGATATGAGTCTCCCCCTGATAAGGGGGACTGAGGGGGTTTAAATGAACCCGCAATTTTGTTTTTTTCAGGAAAAGTTATTATGACAATAGAACCAGGAACTGAAGAAGAAAGGCTCATGCTGGGCCAGTGGATCAAAAGAGGCCAGAAGCTCATTGTGGGGACTTCTGCATTGGGCGACTCCTATCTGGACCCCAATGTTAAAAGGGAGGCAGACATCGAGCAAAAATCGCAGGATTATGTCGCGCTTGACCACAAGGTCGCCACAGAACTCCCTCATTTGAAAGGCCGGTTCCGCTGGGACCTGGAAAAATATTACCGCGACCGTTTCGGTCCTTACCTGCCTCAGGATTAATTAAACTCATGTCTCGACTCAAAATTTCAGAAATCAGTGATGCTCCGCCGGAAGGAACCGGGAAACAAATCCACTTCAAACACGATTACACCGAGTACGAATACGTTCTTGCGCTTTTCCAGGTCGAAGGTAAATTTTATTGCCTCACCGATCAGTGCCGTTGTTGCGAAGGGAGCCTGGGAAAAGGTGTGTTGAGAGGAATGTTCGCCTTTTGCAATCAAGATGAATGTGGCTGGAATATTAAAAAAGGCTACTGCAAGTTCAACCACTCCGACACCACTCCCCGCTATAAAGTCGCCATCGATCCGGACGGCCTCTACATCGAAATCTAGCGGAGAACCTCCGCTGGTAATTGGCAATAACTTTTACAGTACTCAAACCGTATTGGCGGCTTAATAAGCTACCGCTATTTGCCTCCCTCGCTAGAGGGTCACTAAGTGTGGGTGTCAAAGGTTCCATCAAACTGTAACTATTTCAATAGTATGGGTATTTTTCCGAATGCTGGATGTTTGACGTTTTTCGCGCTCGATGAAGTATTTATAACCTCTTGAAAAATTTGACAGTTTTTATGTTTTGGTTATAATGGGGCCTGTTATGAAGATAAAACTCGACACAGATGGTTTCAGCGTTATTGGTGAAAGTCCGCAGATTCGCGAGGTTTTTGACATCGTGGGGCGGGCCGCAGGCTCCCAGAGCACGGTGATGATTTATGGAGAAAGCGGAACGGGAAAGGAACTGATTGCCAGGGCTTTGC